>Ga0210030_1000068_pt1 | contig 73653 bp, 67 predicted proteins | sample CryGeymeta201523_FD_183986 | JGI IMG/M metagenome (GOLD analysis project Ga0210030, IMG submission 183986) | Groundwater microbial communities from Crystal Geyser aquifers in Utah, USA - Crystal Geyser metaG 2015-23 (SPAdes) (version 2) | ecosystem: Environmental > Aquatic > Deep subsurface >...
CAAGGTCAAAGTGACCATGAGAAAATCCTACGGGTTTCGCACCTTCAGAATCACTGAGCTCGCCTTGTATCACGTGCTTGGCAAGCTTCCTGAGCCGCAACTCGCCCACAGATTTTACTGACGAAGCAAATTCTCAAATACATGACCCTCACCGCCGAGCCTGGCGTGATCGGTGGGGTGCCGGCCTCGGGCTTGTACTTTGGCGCGGCCACCAACCCTGAAGCCTTGATCGACATGAACCAGCAGTTCGACTTTTACGATGGCGGTGGCCTGGATCTGGCTTGCTTGGGTCTGGCCGAATGCGATCCGCAGGGCAGCATCAACGTCAGCCGCTTTGGCCCCAAACTGGCCGGTGCCGGTGGCTTTATCAACATCACCCAAAACAGCCGCACCGTGGTGTTTGTCGGCACCTTCACCGCCGGCGGCCTGAAGGTTGCGCTGGATGGCGGGCAGGTGCGTATCGTGCAAGAAGGACGGGCGCACAAATTTGTCAAGCATATCGAGCAGGTCACCTTCAGCGGACCGTATGCCGCTAAAGAGGGCAAACTGGTGCTGTATGTGACCGAGCGCTGTGTGTTCAAGCTCACGCCAGACGGCCTTGAGTTGATCGAAGTCGCCCCCGGCATCGACATCGAGCGTGACATTCTGGCGCAGATGGATTTCAAACCCATCATCAAGCAGCCTCGGCCCATGGACGCGCGCATCTTCATGCCCGAGCCGATGCGCCTGGCCGACACCTTGCTTTCCATCAGCCTGGTCGAGCGCATGCGGTTCGATGCCAAACAGAACACCGCCTATTACAACTTCCAGGGCTTGCAGGTGAACACCCTCAAAGACGTGCAAGACATTGACCAAGCCGCGCGTGAGCTGTGCGCGCCGATTGGCAAAAAGATCAAGGTGGTGGTCAACTACGACAACTTCCAGATAGCCGAGGCGGTGGTGGACGACTACGCCGCCATGGTCAAGGCGCTCTCGGACGCGCACTACAGCGACGTGGCGCGCTACACCACCAGCGCATTCATGCGGTTAAAACTGGGTGAAGCCCTTGAAAACAGAGGCTTGGCTGCTCACATTTATGAAACCCCCCAAGAGGCCAGTGTAGCCGCCAAACCAGCCTGACCGTCTGCACCCCGCATGCTTGCCACCCCCAACAAACCGCGTATTCTGGTTGTCGAAGACGAGTTGATCGTTGCCCGCGACATTGCCCAGCAACTGCTGGAGCTGGGCTACCAGCCGGTGGCCAGCACCAACACCGGTGAGCAAGCCATTGTGTTGGCGCTGCAACACAAACCCAAGCTGGTGCTGATGGACATTCAGCTTGCCGGAGCCATGGATGGCATCGAAGCGGCGCGCCAGATTCGCGCCCAAATGGATGTACCGGTGGTGTTCCTGACCGCTTTTTCAGCCAACGACGTGCTCTCGCGCGCCAAGTTAGCCGAGCCTTTTGGCTACATCCTCAAGCCTTTTTCTGAGCGCGAACTCAGCACCGTGCTGGCCATGGCGCTTTACAAACACCAGGCCGATGCCAAGCTGCGCAGCACCACACGCCAGTTGCAGGCTTTGTCGCAGCGGGTGTTGGAGTTGCAAGAACAAGAGCGCCGGCGCATCGCGCTGGAGCTGCACGACGAACTGGGCCAAGCGCTCACCGCCATCAAAATCAACCTTCAGATCGGCGAGAAGTTCAAAGAACAAGCGCCGCCCAACCTGTACGCAGACAACCTGCGCATTGTGGAAAACGCACTCCAGCAGGTGCGTACCCTGGCCATGGCGCTGCGCCCCTCCATGCTCGACGACCTGGGCCTGGCCCCGGCGCTGAAATGGATGGCCGAGCAAAGTGCCAGCCGCAGCGGCTTTGCAGCGCGCGTGCACCAGGAGCGCACGCTGGGTCGCCTGGCGCCAGACATTGAGACCGCCTGCTTTCGTATTGCCCAAGAGGCGCTGACCAACATCAGCCGCTACGCCAAGGCCAGCCAGGTTGACATTGAATTGCGCCGTGACGGCGCTGACCTGCTGCTGCAAGTCAGCGACGATGGCGTCGGCTTTGACCCCGCCGCCATGTGCGAACGCGCATCCAATGGCAGCAGTGTGGGCGTGTTGGGCATGCAAGAACGCGCTGCGCTGTTGGGCGGCCAACTCAGCCTGACCTCTGCGCCTGGCAAAGGCACCACTGTTTTGCTGCGCTGCCCGTGGCGCGCCCAGCCGCCACGGCCATGAACCTAGATTCCTCAGTTGACCGCTTGTTTTCTCTATGAAGTTCCTATGATCATTGACCCTTTCAGCATTGGCTCGGTTCACCATTTGGGTGACAACGCTACGCACCCGATTGAGCCACTTGCAACGCCCCTGGGGTCGTTGTTCCTCCTTGCGGGCAGCAGCCCGCCGCGTCGTCTCGCCTACCCAGCCGCGCCGCCAGTAGCCCATTCGTGCGCGTCCAACTGAGGAATTTAGGTTGAAAGCACCACTGCGCGTCATGCTTGCCGACGACCACACACTGGTGCGTGCGGGCCTGCACAAACTGCTCGACGCCATACCCAGCGTGGAAGTGGTTGGCGAGGCCGGTGACGGCCAGACGCTGCTTGATTTGGCCGCCCAACATCACCCCGACGTGGTGCTCATGGACATTGCCATGCCCGGCCTCAACGGCCTGGAAGCCACCGCCCGGCTGCTGCAAGACAGCCCGGCGGTGCGGGTGATGATTTTGTCGATGCACCAAAGCGAGGAATACGTGCGCCGTGCACGAGGTCACCGGCCTGGTGCGCTACGCCATCAAGACGGGTTTGGTATCTTTGTAAGAGAAATTGGCCTCTAGCCCCTATAAAATAAGCGCAAGTAGCTATACTAATAAGAGCATTTGGGTGCTGCATGCGCTGCACCAAAAAGGGCGCGCCATCAGGTCATTAAAGCCCTGGCCTCAGGTGTTGCCCTGAGCCAGCCGGGCTGCTGGGGGTGTTAACCATGCATGCATGGCAAAGCCAAGCATTCTGATCGTCGAAGACGAAACCATCATTGCGCGCGACCTGCAAGACCAGTTGCAGGCGCTCGGTTACGCGGTGGCTGGGCAGGCCAACACCGGCGAGCAAGCCGTGCAGCTGGCGGGCACACTCGCGCCCGACCTGGTGCTCATGGACATCAAGCTCGGCGCTGGCATGGACGGCATTGCCGCGGCGCTGGCCATCCGGGCGCAAAAACCTGTCCCGGTGGTGTTTTTAACCTAGATTCCTCAGTTGGACGCACCCGAGTGAGCTGCTGGCGGCGCGGCTGGATAGGCTGAGTGCCGCAGCTTCCATTGTGCCTGCGCACAATGGAACGGCACGAAGAGGCCAAGCCTCTGGCCTGGCTGCGCCCTGCAAGGGTGACGACCTAGCGGGCTACTGCCCGCAAGGAGGCGCAACGACCCCAGGTGCGTTGCCAGCGGCTCAATCGGGTGCGTAGCGCGCTCACCCAAAAGGTGAATCTGACTGAGACTGAAATATTCCATGTTCTATATGCACTTATTGAAGAAAACAAGCGGTCAACGGATGAATCTAGGTTCATGCTACAGCGTTAATAGCTGGCTGCATTCAGGACAACTGGTCAACTGGTCTAGGCGATACTAAGGGCTTGTTCATGAACAAGCCCTAAAACAGCCACTGCAATCAGGCGCGCATCAACGCTTCGATGTCCGCCACGCTCACCGGCACATCACGCGTCAGCAACTCACAGCCGGTGGTGGTGACGATGGCATCGTCTTCAATGCGGATGCCAATGTGGTGAAACTGCTCGGGCACGCCCGCGCCGGGGCGCACATAGATGCCGGGCTCAATGGTCAGCGCCATCCCAGGGCGCAGGATGCGCGCCGGGCGGTCTTTGATGAGCTCACCGGTAAGTGCGTCCTGGCGCGTACTCACCTGGCCTAGCTCGGACGGCTCGGTGTAGTCACCGCAGTCGTGCACGTCCATGCCAATCCAATGGCCGGTGCGGTGCATGTAAAACGGGAAATAAGCGCGTTTTTCAATCACGTCCTGCAGGCTGCCCACCTTGTTTTTGTCCAGCAAGCCGACATCCAGCATGCCCTGCGCCAGCACCTGCACCGCCGCGTCATGCGGATCGGTAAAACGTGCACCCGCCTTGGTGGCGACAATGGCGGCTTGTTGCGATGCCAGCACCAGCTCATACAGCATGCGCTGCGGCCCGGTGAAGCGGCCGTTGGCCGGAAAGGTTCGGGTGATGTCGCTGGCATAGCCGTCAAGTTCGCAGGCCGCATCAATCAGCACCAGTTCACCGTCGCGCACCAGGCCTTTGTCGGCGCGGTAATGCAGCACGCAGGCGTTGGCTCCGGCGGCCACGATCGAGCCATAGGCCGGAAACTGCGAACCGTTGACGCGGAATTCGTGCAGCAGTTCGGCCTCCAGGTGGTATTCACGCACTTCTTTGCCCGCACGCAGCATCTTGGCCGATGTTTTCATGGCGCGGATGTGGGCGGCCGCGCTGATCTGCCCGGCGCGTCGCATGGTGGCTTGTTCTGACGGGTCTTTGACAAGCCGCATCTCGTCCAGCACACCACACAGGTCGCGCTGGGTTTGGGGCGTCAAGCTGCCATAGCGCACGCGAGCACGCAGGCTGCTTAGCCAGCCGTCCACGCGCGTCTCAAGTGCTTTGTGAACGGCAAACGCATACCACACCGCATCGCGCCCATCCAGCAGGGCGGGCAGCTTGGCATCGAGCTCGGCACTGGAAAAAGCGGCATTCACACCCAGCGCAGCAGGGGCGGCGTCCGGCCCCAGGCGGTAGCCGTCCCAGATTTCACGTTCCACATCTTTGGGCTGGCAAAACAGCGTGCTGCTGCCATCACCGGTCAGCACCAGCCAGGCCTTGGGCTCGGTGAATCCGGTTAGGTAATAAAAATAACTGTCGGCGCGGTAAGGGAAGTCGCTGTCGCGGTTGCGTTGCTGTTCGGGCGCGGTGGGGATGATGGCGATGCCGTGCGGACCGATGGCTTGCGCCAGCTGGGCGCGGCGGGTGGCGTAAATGGAATTCATGGTCATGAAAAAGTCCTTGTGAGAGGCAAAGGGTGCGCAAGCCTTGTGGGTTACGAGTGGGGCGGTTCAAGTGTTGAGTTCGGCCAGACGCTGGGGTGTACCCACGTCCGTCCAGGGCCCCGCGTACAGCTCGGCTGAGACCTGGTGATTGTCCATGGCGCGGCGCAGCAGCGGCGCCAGTGGGGCTTTGATGCCTTGTGGGTTACCGGCAGGAATGTCGCACCACGGCGGCTTAAAAAATTCACGGCGGTACAGGCCAATGGTGGAATAGGTGTGGCGCGGCTGCGCGCTGTCTTGGGGCAGGTTCAGTGCCAGCGCCGGGCCACCGTTCGGGCTGGTCTGCAGGCCAAAGTCACCATGCCGGTTATGCGCCGGGTTAGGCACCAACCACAGGTGCGCCAGCTTGCCACTGGCAGCAAAGCGCTCGACCGCCGCTTGGGTAAATTCAAAACCCGGCGTGAACACATCCCCCGCGAGCACCCAGAACACCTCACCCAGCTGCGGCAGGGCGCGGGCCATGCCACCCGCTGTTTCCAGGGCATCGCCAAAGTCATGCCCCTCGTGGGAGTAACGCAGTTCAAGTTGAGAACATCGCTTTGAATTTGATAGCTGCTTGCGCCCTATTGAAAAGGGCTGGAGCACAAAAACATCACCAAACGTGTTTGCAATCTGCTCCCCCAGCCAAGCGGTGTTGACCAGCACCTGCGGGCAGCCGCCACGCACCAAGGCCTCCAGATGCCACTGCATCAGCGGTTTGCCTTGTACCTTCAGCAGCGGTTTGGGGCAGTTGTCTGTGAGCGGGCGCATGCGCTCGCCCCGGCCAGCGGCCAGCAACATGGCGGTGGCAAATTGGGCGTTGGCGTTGGCGTTGGCGTTGGCGTTGGGCAAGATGAAAGCGTCTGGCGTTGATCGGGCTGGCAAGCATAGCCCAAAGCCTCACCAGGCGCGTGGTGTCAGCCAGTATCATTCGCATTCCACCCACCCGCAGGAGCACCTTATGGCCTTGATGGACTTCATCCGCAAACAATTCATAGACATCATCCAGTGGACCGAAGACAGCGACGGCACCCTGGCCTGGCGCTTTCCCATGGCCGACATGGAAATCCAGAACGGCGCACAACTGGTGGTGCGCGAATCGCAACTGGCGCTGTTTGTCAATGAGGGCAAGGCCGCCGACGTGTTTGGCCCGGGCACCCACAAGCTCAACACCCAAACCCTGCCGGTACTGACCTACCTGAAAAACTGGGACAAGCTGTTTGAGTCGCCCTTCAAGAGCGACGTGTATTTTTTCAGCACGCGCCAACAGGTGGACCAGAAGTGGGGCACGCCGCAGCCCATCACCATCCGCGACAAAGACTTTGGCGCGGTGCGTCTGCGTGCCTTTGGCAATTACAGCTTCCGGGTGGCTGACCCCAAACTGTTTCACACCGAAATTTCGGGCACGCGCGAACGCTATGCAACGGCAGACCTGGACGGCCAACTGCGCGGCCTGGTGCTGCAAAACATCAGCAACGCCGTGGCCAGCAGCGGCATTGCGTTTCTGGATCTGGCCGCCAACCAGCTGATGTTTGCGCAGGCCTTGACGACCCAGCTGGCCCCTGAGTTCGAAAAGCTGGGCTTGAAGTTGGAGGGCATGACGGTACAAAACGTCTCGTTGCCTGAAGATCTGCAAAAAGTGATGGACCAAAAAATCGGCATGGGCATGGTCGGCAACGACATGGCCAAGTTCATGCAGTACCAAACCGCGCAAGCCATTCCCAAATTTGCCGAAGGTGCCGCGGGCGGTGGTGGCAGCGGCATTGCCGGCGATGCCATGGGCCTGGGTGCGGGCGTGGCGCTGGGGCAGGTGTTGGCGCAGAACCTGTCCGCTGGCTTGCAGGCCGCCCCAGCTGCAGCCGTGGCTGGCGCAGCGCAGGCCGTGGGCATGAAGGCTGAAGATGTGATGGCCACGCTGGAGAAGCTGGGTGATCTCAAGACCAAAGGCATCCTGACGCAGGAAGAATTTGATGCCAAGAAGGCAGAGTTGTTGAAGAAATTGGTTTGAATGCTTTGATTCTTCAGTATTCAACCGCTTGTATTTTGAAGTGATTTTTTCCCCACGCTATTCCCCCGCCCTTTCCCGCCCCGCCGGGCGGGAAAGGGCGCCAACAGACCTACTTGGCCGACGCTGTTCACGAAAGTCTTACATGCCCAGGGGCAGTAGGCAGGCGTGTTTTGGATTCGTAACGCAGCATACTTTTGCACGTTTCAGCAAGAGATCACATGGCATGCCAATCCCTCAGCAGCTCGCCCTTGTAACGCTGGCCAGCTGCTTCTCGGCGTGTAAGCCCTCATTCAAAACACCAGGCCAAATAGGGCTGTTGGCTCCCCTTTTCGCCCCGGCGGGGGTGCAAAGGGGCGGGGGGGATAAGGGGGGGATACAAGCGCCCCGCAGGGTCACAGCGACAACCTCCTTCAACAGTCAGCGACCCAGCCATTACGGGCAGTTCTGAATGGCCACTAACCCAAGCCAACGCAGCTACCAAGCCCCTTGCCCCGGCTGCGGCGCACCGGTCAACTTCACCAGCGCCCAGTCCACCCACGCGGTGTGCGGCTACTGCCAGAGCAGTGTGGTGCGCGACGGCGAGACCTTGAAGCGCATCGGCAAAATGGCCGAGCTGTTTGACGACCACAGCCCGCTGCAACTGCAGGCCAGCGGCAGCTGGCGTGGCCAGGCGTTCACGCTGGTGGGGCGCTTGCAATACCAATATGCCGAGGGCACCTGGACCGAATGGTATGCGGTGCTGGCCGATGGCAGCAGCGCTTATTTGAGCGAAGACAACGGAGCCTATGTGTGGGCCACGCCGCTGGCTGCGCCAGCCAATTTGCCCGGTGCTGAGGCTTTTCGGGTTGGTGCCAGTACGTCCATCAGCGGCCAGCCTTTTGCCGTGGCTTCCAACATGCAGGTGATGCTGCTGGCCGCACAAGGGGAGTTGCCGCATCTGCCCGCCATGGGGCAGCCCTTTGCCATGGTCGAGCTGCGCAGCCAGGGCGGCCGGGGCGAACCGGCTCAGCCTGGCAGTTTGATTGGCTCCAAATTGATCGGCTCCGATGCAGGCGTTGGTGTAGGCGTTGGTGCGGGCGTTGGCCCGGCCCAGTCTGCCGAGCGTGTGCTGAGCATGGACTACAGCAGCTCGCCCCCAGTCTGCAGCATGGGCGAGGCGGTGCAGTTGGACGCGCTCAAGCTCAGTGGGTTGAAGGATGCCTCGGTCAAAGATGAGACCGGTCGCCAGTTCAATTGCCCCAACTGCGGCGCTGCGGTCACGGTGACGCTGCAGGCCAGCCAAAGCATCACCTGCCCGTCTTGCAACAGCCTGATCGATGTGTCTGGCGGCATCGGCGCAGAGCTCAAGCACGCCATGCAGGACGAGCCGGTTCGCCCTTTGATTGCGCTGGGAACGCTCGGGCAGCTGCAGGGCACAAGCTGGCAAGTGGTGGGCTTTCAGCACCGCCTGGGCGTGGACCCGAGCGACCCGGATGAGCACTTTGGCTGGGAAGAGTATTTGCTCTACAACCAAAAACGCGGCTTCATTTTTCTGGTGGATTCCACCGAGGGCTGGAGCGTGGTCAAGCCCGCCACCGGTGCGCCGGTGCTGGCCAGCAACGGGCAAAGCGCCAGCTATTTGGGCGCGCGTTACGCCCTCAAGGAAAGTTACAACGCCGAAACCAGTTACGCGCTGGGCGAGTTTTACTGGCGCGTGTCGCGTGGTCAAAAAACCAGCAACCGTGACTTTGCCAGCGCTGCCAACCTGCTGTCGCTGGAGCAGTCACCCACCGAGCTGACCTGGTCGGTGGGCAGCAAGATCGACAGTGCCACCGTGGCCAAAGCCTTCAAGCTGGAGGCGCAACAAGACCTGCTCAAACGCGCTGACGTGGGGCCGGTGAGCTTCAACGCGGGCATGAGTGTGCGCACGCTGATCGTGATTTTTTTGTTGCTGATGCTGTTTGCCGTGATCTTGAGCCGGTGCTCTAGCTGCGACCCGGCCACACAAAACTGTGCTTCAGGCTACAGCTCGCGCAGCTCAGGGGGTTCGTTTGGTGGTTTTTCAAGCGGCGGCGGGCATAAATGAGCCAACACTCGCCCCGGCTTTCAGCAGCGCCGCTTAGGGCTTGTTCATGAATAAGCTGTACATTTGGCCGCCGGATTTGGGATGCAATGCGAGGCGCAAAGCGTGCCGTGCAGCTCTGCTGCACAAGCGATTTGCAACGACGCAGTGCGCCCAAAGTTAGCGAGTCAAATGTGCATGTTATTTGTGAACAAGCCCTTAGGTTTCTTAAGTGTCGCAGCGCAAGGTGTTTCTTTGTTTTTGATGGAGATCATGATGGGATTTGAATCATTAAAACCCGGCTTGCTGCTGGGCTCGGCGGTGTACGCGCTGCTGGGTGTGCTGATTTTTTGGCTGTGCTTCATCGTCATCGACAAGCTCACGCCCTACAACCTGTGGGAAGAGATTGTGGAAAAGCAAAACAAGGCACTCGGCATGGTGGTGGCCGCCATGTCGCTGGGCATCTGCATCATTGTGGCGGCGGCGATTCATTGAACCGAGAATGTTCATGCGGGTTTGAGATGATGGCGAAGCTAAATTTTGGCTTGTGCTTGCCGATGAGGAGTTGCTCGTGCCCTTCTATCCGTTTCCTGGGTTCAGAAAGGGGATGATCGAACAGATTTCTGAAGTTCCGTGGCCTAGGAGGCTGTCGGACTTTCGGTACAGTCCATTCGAAACCCATCGCTATTTCTATTGGTTTCGGGCGCAGTGGGCTAACAGCTTGCTTGACTTGGACACGCAGTCGCAAAATGCCGCCTCACGGCGCTGGCTGCGTATTGGGGCGCGCCAACGTTCATCAGCTTCATATTCTTCGATTTGACTTGCAAAGTTTCATAAATACAATGTATGCATGATTACGTTTGAATGGGATGAGCCTAAAGCCGTTGCAAATCTCAAGAAGCATCAAGTCTCTTTTGAAGAAGCCAAGTCGGTATTCTTCGACGAATTTGGTATCCAGTTCTTCGACGACCAGCATCCATCAAACGATGATCGCTTCTTGATGCTTGGCATGAGTTCTTGGGCAAAGTTGCTCATCGTGTGTCATTGCGAGCGGGAGCATGGTGCAGTTGTTCGCATCATCTCGGCACGAAAGGCAACCAAGCGTGAGAGCGCGTTCTATCGAGGTGCACCTAAATGAAAGCAGAATACGATCTTTCCAAATTGAAGTTCAAAAAAAACCCGTATGCGTCGAAGCTGAAGAAGCCCGTCACGATGCGACTTTCAGAAGATGTTGTGGCGTATTTCAAGGGCATGGCCGATGAGGTAGGGGTTCCGTATCAAAGTCTCATTAATTTGTACCTGCGCGACTGTCTTGCCAATAGCCGCAAAGTGCAAATCAATTGGCCTCAAGCTGTCTAACGTCCATGTTCAACAAGGACACCCCAAAGCATGAAACATGCGTGCCCTGCGTAGGGAAGGGTTTCAACCCGCCATGGCCGACTTAAGTCGGCCCTACGACACGCCATTCTTGTCGGCTGTGGGTGTTGTTTCACGTTAACGGGTTCGTCGATTGAACCCATAACGGCGGCCGATGCGGTCGCCATTCTTAAGTGCTGAGTGCGCCGTTGTGGTTCACTTACGGCCAACGTTATAGCGCGCAACGGCTTGATTTTGACGTTTAGTTCTCTGCGAATCCGGCTCGGCTCAAGCGGCTGCTGCCGCCATGAATTCCTTGAGTGACGTGAGCTCGAAGATTTTGCAAAAAAGCTTGAACATTTCACCCACACTGCAAGTTCGACCTGGCATGGCTTTCAACGTCATGGTCAACCACTCGATCATCTTGCCGACCTATCGATGATCATGGCACGGCACTGTGACTCTAACACCGCGACGTTTGGCAGATGCCGATCCGCTCACAACACACCGCGTCAAACAGACTGATGCCAGTGTCAGCTTACGGGCAAATCAATTTCATGAATTTGAAAGCCATCTAGCCGCCCATCCTGGCTGACCTCAACGGGCACTTATGCACATCTCTGCATAAAAGAACAAAGACGACAGTCGACTCTCAGAACTGCCTCATCTAAAGCCGACATTTCCACCTGCATTTTGACTGATGGCAAAGTGGCAATGGTTCCCAGGTTGATACAGCAAATGGCTGTTTCGTGCGCTGACAGACGAAACAATGCGCCGCAGCGGGGGCGTGGCTTGGCCGTTGGTGAGTTCCAAACCAGGAACCATGTCGTGGGTTTTCCGATGAGCCTGCACCATTGCTTTTTTTTGCCTATCTGGTCTGCTGCAAATTGAGTTCCCCTGCCCCACCAGCAATCCCACAATGATCCGCGAACTTCCCTCCCGGTGAGCTGAAACGGTGTGTTTCCCGCCGTATGGGAGGACTGCACCCCACAAAGGGCAACACCGTCTTCAACAGCTTCAATGTTTGGCAACAAACTGAACAGGCAAGGTTTGATTGACTAATCGGTTTATCCCACCGAGAGAGCACGCGGATATTTGTTCTCGCTAACCGGGGCGATTGCAGCGACATGCGTGTCAATGCACCCAAAGAACTCGATCGTCGCTCGATTGTTACAAAAACGAAACAAATTACGGGTTTCTACCGAGGAAGAGTGTTTCGAATTTGTAATCTACTTGGCATCTGGACTTTTTACCAACCACCATGCAACGCAGAACCTGGCTTGAAACAGCTGCTGTTTGGAGTGTGCTCAGCACCGCTGGTCATGCCCAAACACACAAACCATCCTCTACAGCCCCGCTGCGGGTAGGCTTGACCGCCGTGATCCTGGCGGATCAGGCGGCTTTTCTGACGCGCTGGAGCGACTATCTGGCCGCGCGTCTGGGTTTACCCGTGGTGTTCGTGGCGCGCGAGTCATACCAAGCCATCTTGGATTTGCTGTTTTCAGAGCAACTCGACGCTGCTTGGATCTGCGGCTACCCCTACGTGATGCACCAAAGCCGATTGCAGTTGCTGGCCATCCCCCTGCTCGCTGGCCGACCGTATTACCAGTCGTATTTGATTGGACAACCCAACAAAGCCTCCGCAATCACGGGGTGGAACGACCTGAAAAACCGGGTACTGGCCTATTCCGACCCTTTGTCCAACTCTGGCTGGCTGGTGGCACAGGCACAGCTGCGCCGCGCAGGTCTGACGTCAAAAGACTTGCGTCGTTCTTTTTTTGCCCATGGCCACCGCAACGTGGCTGAGGCCGTGGCCTCCGGACTGGCTCAGGCTGGTTGCATTGACGGTTACGTCTGGGACACCATGCAACTGCAAAACATGGCGGCAGCGGCGCAAACACGCGTGGTTTGGCGATCAGACTGGTACGCTTTTCCACCCATGGTGAACCTGCTGGGCAACAAAAATCCAGCTTTGCCAGCGTTTGGCGCGGCGCTACAGAATATGTTCACTGACACGCAAGGGCAAAGCTTGCTCAAGGCTTTGAACCTGTCCGGTTTTGCCACACCCGATGCAACTTTGTTTGAACCCATCAAAGCACTGGCGGCCAGCGTGGGCGCGTTGCGCGCCTGACGGCACGGTCTGCATATGCTGCCCAGATTTCCCTACCGGGTTCAAATTCCGCTGGGCTTGGCGCTGGCGGTGACGCTGTCGGTGCTGTTGGTCAGCATTGTCGCGGCCCGAATTTCTGCGCGTAACGCCCAACTTGAAATTGTCAACCGGGTACAAAGCATCGTGGAATTATTAGCCGCGCAAGGCAAGCCACTGCTGGCGCAAGACGACACTTGGCGCGCCTACACCCTGTTGCGCAACGCATCCGCCTTGCTACCCCAGACCGCCAAAGGCCAGTCGCGCGCCGCGCTGCTGGATGCCCAGGGTCGCTTTTTGGCAGCCTCCGATCCCCGTCGATTGCCTACCGGCGAGCAGGCCTTAGGGGTGCTGATCAACGGCCGTTTACTTCCAGCAGTGAGTGATGCCACACGCACCAAAACCTTGACGACACCCGATGGTGGCATGGCCTTGATTGAGCCGATCCGCAGCGACGATGCGCAAGTCATTGGTTTTGTCTTTGCCGAAGTTGATGCCGCAGCCTTTGACCCGGATTGGGCTGCCCTCTCAACGCCAGCGGTGATTGGTGCGGCGCTGGCCATTCTGTTGTTAGTGCCGCTGGGCTGGTTGTTGGGTCGACGCATGGCGCGCCCGATTGCGCAAACAGCCAAGTGCATTGCCCAGATCGGCCACACCGACCCAGAGCAGCTTCAGCTGCTGCTGCCGTATGTCAAAGACCCTGAACTGGAGCGCATCGCCGGGGCTGTGCGGCAACTGCTGATAGAAACTTCGGCACGTCAGGCCAACGCCCAGCGCGCGCTCTCGGCCGAGCGCCTGGCAGCAGTGGGACGCATCACTGCAGCCGTGGCACACGAAATCAATAACCCCCTGGCGGGTCTGATCACCGCCACACGCACCTTGCGTCTGCACGGCGACCAGCCCGAGGCACGCAACCGCAGCCTGGGCTTGATCGAACGGGGCCTGCAGCAGGTTCGCACCATCACCACGGCGCTGCTGCCTCAAGCCAAGGTGGAAGACCGCTGTATGACACCGGCTGATTTGGACGACATGCTCACGTTGGCTCGCGCCACGGCAGCGCAACAGCTCGTCATCATCACCTCTGAGGTAGATGTGCAGGCTGAACTCTGTGTGCCATCGACCGTGTTCCGCCAGGTCATGCTCAACCTGTTGCTCAATGCCATCCGAGCCGCCGGGCAGGACGGTCAAGTTCATGCGCGCTTGTTCGTCACCCCAGACAAAGTCAGCTTTATCCTGGCCAACACCGGCAAGCATTTTTCCGACGAGCGCCTGCAAAAGCGGCTGATGACCAACGACGGCAATGACCCGCACGGTTTTGGTTTGTGGATCTGCCATGAATTTGCCGTGCGCTATGGCGGCGGCTTCACCGCTGACCAAGCGGCCGATATCCCCCCGCCCTTTACCACCCGCCTGAATTTCTGGCTCCCCAACCTTGCCCGCCATGACCCACAAAAATCTGCTGCTGATTGAAGACGACCTGATCCTGGGTGAATCGCTGGTGCAACGCTTCGAGCTTGAAGGCCTCAAGGTCGTCTGGCTGCGCCGCCTGGCCGAAGCGCAAATGCACATTGAATCGCCATGGGGCGCCGTGGTCAGTGACGTGCGCTTGCCTGACGGGCTGGCGACGCAATGGTTTGCCCAGCTACCGGCACCGATTCGCTTGCTGCCTTGGTTTTTTCTGACGGGTTACGGCAGCGTTAACGACGCCGTAGGGGCGTTGCAGGCTGGCGCACGCGAGTACCTGACCAAGCCTTTTGACACCGAGAAACTGGTCGTTGCCGTGATGGAGTCGGTGTCGGTTCATCTGGACATGCCCACCACGGTACTGGGCATTTCACCTGCCATGCGGCATGTGGAAGAACTGGTGCACAAGCTGTCCAAACAGAAAACGTCGGTTCTCATCAATGGTGAATCGGGGGTTGGCAAAGAGGTGGTCGCCCAGATGATCCACAACCTCGACATGCGCAGCAAAAAAGGAACATTTGTACCGGTTAACTGTGCAGCGGTGCCTGAGTCAATGATGGAGGCCGAGTTTTTTGGCTACGAAAAAGGCGCGTTCACGGGTTCACAGCGGGCCCACAAGGGCTTTGTTGAACGCGCCGATGGTGGCACCTTGTTTTTGGATGAAGTGGGCGACCTGCCTGCCAGCATGCAAGCCAAATTACTGCGGGTGTTACAGGAGCGCTGTTTTTTCAGGCTGGGCTCCGAGCGCACCACGCACAGCGACTTTCGCATCATTGCCGCCACCAACCGCGACCTGTACGCCGACATGCAGGCCGGCAAGTTTCGCGAGGATTTGTTTTACCGGCTGGCCGTGATCCGCATCGAGATTCCGCCGCTGCGTGAGCGCCCGGAAGATATTCGCTGGCTAACCGAGCTGATCCTGCAGCAAATCACGGCAGAACAAGGCACACCAATTGCCATGTCCGAGGTGTTCATGCGTGACGTGATGGCACGCAACTGGCGCGGCAATGTGCGTGAACTGCGCGCCTACCTGGAGCACGCAGTGGTGCTCAGTGACGGCGGCATTCTTGATCAGCCCATAGTCAGCCACCCGGGGGCGCGCGAGGCGGGCAGCATGCTGACCACCCCTGCCGGGTCATTGCCGCAACTGCACTCGGTGGTGGATGAGGCAGAGCGTGTGCACATTCGCAAAGCACTGGCGCACTGTGACGGTCATCTTGGCAAAACCGCTGAAGCCCTGGGCATTTCGCGCAAAACACTGTGGGACAAAATGCGGCGGCTGGACATCAGTGCATAAAAAAAGGGAGCCCGTAAGCTCCCTTTTTTAGCTGTGCCAGATCAACCGACGCGGCGATCCTTGAACGAAACACTGACCTTGTACTCATCGACGCTGCCCACGCGCTTGATGCTGGCCCAAGTGCCTTTGTAGTACGGCACGACGTTGCGGTCGGTCCAGTCGGTCACCACATCGCCGTGCACGCCCTTGACATAGCCAAACAGCATGAAGGTTTGCCCCGGCTTGAGCGCCTTGATGGGGTAGGCCATGGCGTAGGTGCTGCCAAAGTCGTTGAAGACCTCCACCACATCGCCGCCGCTGACGCCCATTTTCTTGGCATCGTCGAGGTTCATCTCGATGAAGGCCATGGGATAACGGTCGCGCACAAAGGTGTTGTACTGGTCGTGGTACGCCGTTTGCCACACTTCGTTGGCGCGGCCGCTGTTGATCCAGAACGCGTGCTTGTTCTTCTGTTCCAGCACACGCGCAGGCAGACCGGTGTAGGGTGCCGGTTTGAAATGTGCCTTGCCATCGGCCGTATCAAACTTGTTGTCTGCGTAGTGGATGGGCGTGCCAATGAGCTTGTCACCTTCGACCTTTTTGATCGGCAGCTGCACGCCGTTGTTGCCCGCCTTGCGCAGCAGCGCGTAGGTGGCCAGGTAACCGGTGTCGCCACCTTGGCTGTCGATTGGGCCGACACCCGGACGACCGGCGCGGCGGAAGCCGTCGTTGAAGGCATCTTCTTCGGTCTTCCAGTTAAAGCCTTCAAAGCGTTTGGCCATGGCGGCGTTGCCTTCCTTGGTGTACATCGCCTTCAGGGCGTTGGCAATGTCAGCGGCAATCAGGCAGTCGGCCTTGGCCGTACCCGGCGCATCCATGAATTTTTCAGACAAACGCAGGCGGCGCTCACCGTTCATGGAGGTCAGGTTGATTTCACCGGGTTGGGCAGCGGGCAGTAGCATGTGCGCGTCTTCTGCCACCACGGTGGGGTACAGGTTCATCGACACCACAAACAAGCCGCCCTGGTATTTGCAGGCGTTGTAAATGATGTCCACCAGTTGCTCGGTGCTGACACCCTTGGCACGCGAGATGGCATCGTTGACGATGCGGGCACGGCGGCGCAACACGGTGCGGTGCTCTTCGGCGTTGAGCGTGGTCTGGAACGGGTTGGTACCCCAGATGGTGTACATCAAGCCCTTGCCATTGATGATTTCCTTGTCGATGTAGATTTTGCTGTTGCCCGGATACGGTGGGCGGGTGTAACCCTCCTGGTGACCGCCCATGCGGCAGACACCGGTGCCACGACGCCCCACGTTTTGCGTGGCAATCACCAGGCTCACCAAGGCGCTCTGGATGTTGTAATTGTCATTGCCCCAGATGATGCCTTTCTCGTAGGCATGGAAGGTGCGTGGTGCATGACCAGACGCTTTGGGCTTGTAGGCCCACTCCGCTGCTTTTTTGAGGTTGGCGACGGAAATACCAGTGGCCTTGGCACCTTCTGCCAGCGTCATGTGGTTGGTTTTGAGCGCAGCGTCATAACCGACCGTGTGCTTGGCGATGAAGTCTTTGTTTTGCCAGCCCTGCGCGACCACATAGGTGAACAAAGTGTTGAACAAAGCGGTGTCCGAGCCCGGCTCGATGTCCAGGTGCAACACGTTTTCTTTACCTGCAACTTGCTCAGCGATGGCCACAGTCGCAGTACGACGCGGGTCGACGATGATGACCTTGGCTGCCGCTGCGGTCTCGCCCGGGAACCATTTATTCTTCTTGTCCAAGGTGGAGCCGGTGATGTTCGGAATCCAGTGGTTCAGGAAGTAGTTGGACTGGGTTTCGTAAGGGTTGGCACCAATGCAGAACAGCGTGTCAGACAACTGCGCGTCTTCGTAGCTGTTGTTGAGTTCGCCAATGCCCATTTCGCGCGTGGCATGGCACTCGGAGTTGTATGCCGGGCGATTGTGAATGCGCACCATGGGCGTTTGCAAGGCGCTGAACATCAGCTTGCCGGTACCCCAGGTGTTCTCGAAACCACCGCCTGCACCGCCATGGTCAAAGCAGTCGTAAACCAGGCCGGACGGACCGTCGTTGTCCAGAATCTTTTTGGTCAAACCGGCGTACAGCGCCATGGCGTTGTCCCAGCCGGTGTCAAACCACTGGTCGCCCTTGAAGACACGCGGTGTTTTCAGGCGTTCGCGGCCGACACCGTCGTGCGCGTACATGTAGCTGGCCATGCGTCCGCCACGGGTGGAAGACAAACCGCTGTTGACCGTGCATTCCTTGTCGGGCAGCACCATGATGTTCCAGCGCTTGCCGGCCTTGTCGGTGATGGTGTTGGTCATGGCCTTGGTCATGCACACCTGCATCGGTGGCAACTGTGTGGTGAAGTCCAGACCCAGCGCGTTTTGGTCAGCAGCACGCCCGCCTTCCTTGTTGGCATCCCACTTGTAGACGTGGTAGCCGCAGCCCACGATACAGAAGTGGCAAGTCATGTTGGTTGTTTGGGCATCCTTCGGGGGCAGCGCAATGCGGTCATTTATGTTGGTTGACATGGGGTGTGCTCCTTACAGAATGTTGGATTGACGACCGTAGATCAAACCGTCCACGCCAACGGCGTGCACGGTGTCTGTTTTGGCGTCGTAGCTGAGCTTGATGACAGGCAGGTTTTCGGTGGCCTGGCCACACACCATCTGGCCATGTTGCTCGGGGTCAAAAATCGAGAAGTGGCATCCGCACTTGAAGGTACGGCTACCGCCGTCGTACTGGATCGGGCAGCCCATGTGGGTACACATGGCGCTGTAGGCCACGATGTCGCTGTCGGGGCCGACGCCGCCAGCAACCGGGACGCCCATCTTGATGGCGTAGCACATGGAGCTGTCGTCGGGGTAGTTAAAGCTCACCGCTTCGTTGACTGGCATGCCTTTGACTTTGCCCACAGCCACTGCGGGGTAAGCCAGCGCCGTGGTGCTGCCCAGCGCCGGGTTGGCTGGCGTGGCTGCGTTGGCATTATGAATTGGGATGACTACCGAGCTGGCGACGGCCGCCGCTGCGCCGCCTGATTTCAAAAAGAACCGGCGACCTACTTTCACATCTTCCATGCTATCTCCTGTTGTGGTGAGTTGACATAAATCAAATGCAACAGTTGTGCCAGATAATTTTTGAGTTCAAATTTGTTTTAAATCAATAAGTTAACCAAGCTCAACCTTTTTGAATGTGTCAATTTCGTAATAAAACCTATTACCTTGTTTCGTTTTCGAAACATCACTGAGCATGGATTTTTTTGCAAAGCCTGCATTTATCTGCGTCTTTTTGCCGATTGCGGCGTCTCCAAGCAGTCAAGTACGCCAAGGAAGTGTCATGTCTTTTCGAAAAACATCCGTCATCGTCGTTGCCATCGCGGCCACGCTCACCGGTTTTTGGCTTTACGCGGGCAGCAGCGCGCAGGGCTCCGATCCAACTGCCGCTGGCATCGGCACTGCGGATGCGGTTCAGGTGGTGCTGCGTGCTGGCAAGCCCACCATCATCGAGTTTGGTGCTAACAACTGCGTGAGTTGCCGCGAGATGAAACCGATCCTGCACGCCCTGGCACAAGACGCGCGCATTGCCGTGGCCGATGTCGACATTTTGAAAGAGCGCGAGTACATCGGCAAATACCAGATCCGTCTGATGCCCACACAAGTGTTTTACAACGCCCAAGGCGTTGAGACCGGTCGCCACATGGGCAAGATCAGCGCTGAAGCCATCCTGGCCAACCTTGGTATGACGCCAGCTACCGTGACCACCGACGCCATCAAACCGAAAGCCGCGCTGTGACTGGCCTTGAAGGCCTGGCCGCAGCTTTTGCCAGCGGCGTGCTGACCTCCGCCTCACCCTGCGTGCTGGCCGCAGTGCCGGTGGCCGTTGGTTTTGTTGGCGGCCAGGCCAACAGCCCACGTCGCGCCTGGACCTTGTCGCTGGCGTTTGTGGCGGGCATGAACATCGCTTTGCTGAGCATGGGCCTGGCCGCTGCACGGCTGGGTTTGATGATGGGCACGCTACCCGGCCCCTGGCTGGTGGTGGTCGGTGCTTTGGTGATCGCTCTGGCAGTTTGGCTGTGGCGTGCGGGCAGTTCTTGCAGCGTCGGCCTACCCAGCGCCTTGCAGCAGCATTTGGCGCGCTCTGGTTTATGGGGCGCGCTGGTGCTGGGTGCCTTGATTGGCACGGTGATGAGCCCGTGCGCCACACCAGCTCTGGGCGCAGCGCTGGCCATTGCTGGGTCCGGTGCAGCCCTGGGTGCGTCCATGATGTGGGGCGCGGCGCTGCTGCTGGCCTACGGCATCGGCCACAGTGCCTTGCTGCTGCTGGCTGGCGCCATGCCGTCGGCGGCCAGCGCCATGATCGCGCAGTTTTCGCGCTGGGATGCCTGGCTGCCGGGCCGGCGCACGTTTGCCACCGTGATGCTGCTGGCGGGCGCGTGGTGGGTGGCGCAGGGGCTGGGGTTTGGCGTGTTGTCAAACTGAACTTGATTCGCCGCGTCTTTTCTGGCCAGGTTGCGTATTCTCTTTTTGTTCAGGGGTGTTTCGTTGCGGACATCTGGTGTTGGAATACTATTTTTTTGATAGCTACTTACTTATATTTTACCGGGGCTATAAGCCTTTTTTATATAAATATCGGTGAAATTGCATCTTTTGCTGCCTCCCCGCGTCTCCACTGCCATGAAACCACCCATCTTGTCAAAACCGGCGCGTCTTCGCGTCAACCACTCCCCCTTTCAACCCACCGTTCTTGCCTTGCTACTGGCGCTGGCTGTGCCCACGCCAGCCAGCGCCAACACCTTGGGCGATGTGCTGCAAGCCGCGCTGAATCACCCCGCGGTGCGCTCGCGCCAGGCCCAATTGCAAGCCGCCGAGCAGGACGCATCGGCCGCCACCGCGCGCTACTTGGGTCGCGGCAGCCTGCTGCTGGACCAAACCAACTATGAGGGCCAACATGTGGTGGGCTACTTTTACCCGGGCCAAACCACTCCGGCCATGCTGGACAACACCATCAGCCGCGTTGGCATCAGCTACAGCCTGCCGATTGATTTGTTTGGCGTGATTGCTGCCTCGCGCGAAAAGGCGCAGGGCAACCGCGATGCGCTGGAATTGCTGGCGCGGCAAGAGCAGCTCTTGCGCCTGAACCAGGCAGCCAGCGCGCTGACGCGCAAACAAGCGCTGCAACTGCAAGCGCAGGCGCTGCAAACCCAACGCGAGCGGGTTGAAGCCGCGGTGGCGCGCATCCGCCAGGAAGTGGATTTGGGTCGCACCGCTGGCGTAGACCTGGCCTTGGCCGAAAGTGACCTGGCGCGCCTGCAAGCCGAAGAGGCCCGCCTGCAAGGCCAGTTGGGCGACACCCGCGCCGACTTGCTTGATGCCAGCGGGCAAGACCCCGAAGTGGGCACGCAGATCGTTGCCACGCCCGCCTGGCAAGACGTGGAACCCGACCAGACCCTGGCGGTGCGCATCGCCCAAGCGCGTTTGCTGAGCCTGCAAGCCAGCAGCCGTGAAGCCAATCGCAACTTGTTGCCTGCCCTGAGCCTGGGTGCTGACGTGTTCAGCAACCACGGCGGCAGCGGCGACATGACCACTCGTGCCATCGCCTTGCGGCTGACCATGCCGCTGGAGGTGGGCAGCTTCAAACGCGCCAATGCCGATGCCGCCCGCGCGCTGGCGACTGAAGAAGATGTGGCCGCCAGTCGGCAAACCGCACGCCGCCAATGGCAAAGCCTGCACTCAGCCTACAACAGCGCGCAAGCCGATGCCCAGGCGCTGGACAAAGAAGTGCGCTACCGCAGCGAAGTGGTGGCGGTGGAAGAAAAAAAATGGGAGCTTGGCGCGCAAACCCTGGAAAACCTGCTGCGCCAACGCCGTGACCTGCTCGATGCCCAGTACCGGCTGGCCGACGCGCGCTTTCGCAGCCTGAACGCCTGGTCGCAAGCCCAGGTGCTGGCCGGCACCGAGGTTACCCAATACATCGCCACTTTGAACCCGCAAAAACCATGAACACGCCCAACACTCTGAAGACGAGCAACGCCATGTCCCAACCCAAATCCAAAAAAACCCTGATCGCCATCGTGGTGCTGGTGCTGGTTGCCGGTGCAGTGCTGGCCGTGGTCAAACAAAAATCGCGCCTGGCCGCCGAGGTCGTGCCGAAAGCCACGCCGGTGACGGTGCAGCCACTGGCGCTCACCCGCGGCCCGGTCACCCTCACCCTGCCACTGACCGCCGAAGTACAAGCCGTGCAAGAAGCCAACATCGCCAGCCGCCTGACCGGATATGTAACGGCGCTGCGGTTTTCTGAAGGCGACCGCGTCAAAAAAGGGGACCTGCTGGTGCAGATCGACACCGCTGACGCGCTGGCCAACCTGCAGCGCGCACAAGCCGATCTGGCTCGCACGGATCAACAACAAGCCACCTTGAAGGCCGATCTGGCAGCTGCCGAAGCCGGGGCACGGGCAGCAGACGACCGCGCGGCGCGGGCCAAAACCCTCTACGACATGAAAGGCGTGTCGCTGGAACAACTGCAAGCCGAGCAAACCAACCAGGCCAGCGCCCAGGCCCGGCTGGCGGGCACACGCGGGGCGCTGAACGCTTACCAGGCCAGCCTGAGCGCTGTGAAAGCAGGTGTGCAGGCGGCGCGAATCAACCTGGGCTATGCCGACATCCGCGCGCCGTTCGATGCGATGGTGGCCGCGCGATCGGTGCAAATGGGTGACCTGGCCACACCGGGCAAGCCCCTGATGCGCCTGGTGGGCCTGGGTGAGCAGCGCTTGTTGGTGACCTTGCCCGAGGGCGCGTCCGCCCAGGCGCTGCGTCTGAACAAGCAAGATTTGCCGCTCAAACCCTGGCCCGAAGCCACTGCCCAAGGTATGCGCCGTTACGAGGCACGCGCCACCGGCCTGACCCCCGGCACCCGCGCCAGCGTGCAACTGCTGACCTACAAGGCTGACGGCGTGTTGTTGCCCGATGCCTGCCTGCTGGGTAACGACGGCCATGCAGCCACCGTATTTGTCTTGCCCAAGAACGGCCCGGCCAAAGCGCTCAAAGTCAACCTTGCTGCCAGTGGCAGCGAAGGCACGGTCAGCACCGACGAAGGCTTGAGCGGCCAGACCATCGCCTGCGGCGGGGCTGACGTGCTGACCCGTTTGGGGCTGGGCGTGCCGTTCCAATTGGTAAAAGGCAACTGATCATGTTGTTTCGCTACTTTTACACGCGCCCGCTGCTGCTGGCGATGATTTTGTTCATTGGCTCGATCATGGGCGTGCTGGGTTACATCAACCTGCCGCGCAACATGTACCCCGATGTGGAGCGCTCGCAGGTGGTGGTGGTGACCCAACTGCCTGGTGCGGCGGCGCAAACCGTGGCGCAAAAAGTGTCCCGTCCGATTGAGCAGGAGTTGTACGCGCTGGCAGGCATTCGCGATGTGCAAAGCACCAACAAGAATGAGGTCTCGATCATCAAGGCCGAGTTTGAATACGGCAAAGACCTCAACACCGCCACGGTGGATGTGAACAATGCCATCTCTCGGGCGCGTGGCAAGCTGCCGCCAGAGACCCCGCCGTCCGGGGTCTTCACGGTCGGTGGGTTTACCCAGCCGGTGCTGGTGCTGTCGCTGTCGCCCAAGCCGGGCAGCGACGTGGGCTTGAGTCAGATTCGCCTGATTGCGGAAAACGACTTGCGCACCGCGCTGCTGACGCAGGGGCACATTGCCAATGTCGAAATTTTTGGCGGCCATGAGCCTGCTGTGCGCATCGAGTTTGACCCGCTCAAGCTCATCAGCTACCACGTCAGCCAGACGCAGTTGCAAGAATTCATGGGCAAGATCGGGCGCGATTACCCGGTGGGCATCACCCAAAGCGCCAGCGCCTTCAGCACCCTCACGGTGTACGGCGAGCGCGTCAGCGTCGAGGCGCTGCGCCGCCTGCCGCTGATCAACGGCCTGGTGCTGGGCGATGTGGCGCAGGTCACGCTGGGTCAGGCCGAGCGCTACAGCGCTTTTCATGGCAACGGCAAAGAAGCCATTGCCATGGCCATTCAACGCGCGCCCGGCGAAAGCGTGCAAGGCGCCATCCTCGATACCAACCGCGCGCTCAAGGACATGAAGGTGCGCTACAGCAACATCCAGTTCGAGATTGCCGACACGCAAGAGGAGCTGATTGAAACCTCCAACAGCAACATCATTGACGCGCTGCGCGACGCGATCATTTTTGTCTCGATCGTGATGCTGTTCTTCTTGTCCAACTGGCGCGCCGTGGTGATCTCCTTCATCAGCATCCCGCTGGTGTTTTTGCTCACGCTGGCCACCCTGTGGCTGATGGGCAAGGAGCTGAACCTGACGGTGATGACCGGCATCATTTTGGCGCTGGGCATGCTGGTGGACAACGCAGTGGTGGTGCTGGAAAACATCGAACGCCACTTGCATGACCTGAAAGAAGAAGTTGACACCGCCATTCGCCGTGGTACCGAAGAAGTGCTGTCACCCGTGCTGGTGGGCACCATCGGCACGGTGGTGGTGATTGCGCCGTTGATGTACATCGGCGGCTTTCCTGAAGCCATCTTTGCCCACCTGGTGCGCCCGGTGCTGATTGCAGCTTTTGTGTCGTACTTTCTGGCGGTCACCTTTATTCCTTTGGTCTCTGCCTACTGGTACCGCAATGGCCTGCCGCCTAAAAATCGCTGGGAAAGTGCGATTGAGCGCTTTTACCAGCGCACGCTGGCACCCGGCGCGGGCATGTATGTGGGCATGCTGGGTTTTGCCCTCAAAGGCGGCTGGCTGCGCCGCACGCTGCTGGTGCTGCCTGCGGTACTGCTGCTGGCCTTTAGCATCCGCGTCATCATGCCGCTGGTGGGGCGCGATGCCATGCCGCCCATGGACACGGGGGTCGTCAAAGTGCACGTCAAGTTCGGCGGCAATGTGCCGGTGGCTGAAGTGGAACAGCGCCTGCAAGCCTTTGAAGCGGTGCTGAAAGAAGACAAACGCATCGAGCGCAGCACGCTGTTTGTTGGCTCTGAAGCCGGTGTGTTGTCGATGGGCTCAGGCCAATTGCCGGGTGAGGCCACCTTCAACATCACCTATGTCGACCGGCTGCATCGCGACCAGACAAGCTGGCAGATCGAGACCGAATTGCGCCAAAAGCTCGCGGGCGTGCCGGGTGTGGTCAGCGCCGATGTGTTTGACGGCGGTGCCACGGCGCTGTCCACCATCAAGGCCCCGGTCGATATCCGGCTCGTCAGCGAAGACTGGCAATTGCTGACCCGCACCGCTGAGGACGTGAAAGTGGCGCTGGCCAAGGTGCCCGGCATCACCACCGTGTCGACCAGTTGGGACCGCTACAGCGAAGAAAGCGTGCTGGTGCTTGACGAAGAAAAACTGCGCTTGCTGGGGGCCACCCCAGACCAGGTGGTGGGCCAGTTGCCGCTCAAAGGTGCCCCAGTGGCCAGCCTGAGCAAGCTGCCCAGCGTGGGGGCTTTGCCGGTGCGCACGTATTTTGGTGAGACCTACCGCAGCAACCCGCAGGCCTTGATGCTGCTGCCGATCCAGTTGGCCAACGGCCAGGTGGTGAGCCTGGGTCAGGTGGCGCACCTGCAACGGCATAACGGCACGGCCATTTTGACGACAGACGGCGTGCACTTTGCGCTGGACGTGTTTGCCTATCGCAACACCAAACCCATCAGCATGCTCAGCGACGAGGCTGTGGCCGCAGTGACCAAGGTGGTGCCGCCGGGCGTGACCTTTACCGACGAGGGTGACTATGCGTCTTCCAAAGACTCTGGCAAGCGCATGGCCGTCGGCTTGGGGCTGGGCGTGTTGCTGCTGTTTGCGGTGCTGGTGCCGGCCTACCGCAGCATTGGGCTGGGGTTGCTGTCCGTGTTGATCTTGCCACTGTCGGTGATTGGTGCGCTGTGGGGCTTGCTGGCCTTTGGCAAGGCACTGGCGCTGTCGGCTATTTTGGGCGTGGTGCTGCTGTTTGCCATCATCATCAAGAACTCGATTCTGATGGTGGACTTTATCCAGGAGCGACGCAAAGAAGGGCAAAGCGCCCGCGAGGCCGCTGAAGGCTCGGTGCGACTGCGCTACCGGCCGATTTTGATGACCGCCCTGGCCACCATTGCCGGCATGATCCCGATTGCCATGGAAAACGCCATCGGGCTGGAGCGGCTGTCGCCGTTGGCTGATGCGGCCATTGGCGGACTGCTGGTGGGCACCTTCATGAGCCTGTTTTACCTGCCGCTGTTTTATGTTTGGATGTCTGAGAAGGGCAAATGAGGCTTGGTAAGCGGTCTGTCGCACGCGCAGTGTCCATGGGTCAGGCGTATTATTTTTCGGTGAATCAAAAGGGAGTCATGTGATGCACACAACAGCTCAACGAGCCCATTGGCTGCAGACTGTATTGAACCTTGGCCAAGGCAGGCTGAAGGCGGCCGGATTTGCAGCGGCCACTGCCTTGGTACTGTCTGGCGCCGTGTTGGCAGCCTCACCCGAGCCAACGGGTGGCAGCAAAACTGTGCCCCTTGACCCCACGGACACCCAGTACTCCCCCATACAAAAATTGAAGTCACACTACACCGCCGAGCAGCTCGAAGCCGGCGTGTACGTGGGCTCCGAGTTCTGCATCGGCTGCCACCGCAAATACAAAACCTGGCTTGACACCAAGCATGCCTTGTCGATTCGCAAACCCATGACGCAGTACTCCGGCGTACCAGGCAAAGGTGTGGTAGCAGACTACGACCACAACAAGGTCGATGACTTCGTCCAGGGGTTGGACTTCAACAAAATCAATTCGGTCTTCGACCCCTACAAGCCTTTTGCGCCAGTTCTCTCGGTTGAAAAAGACCAGTATTTCATCTCTATGGGCGAGGTGAAAATGCCAGTGATTTTTGTTGTTGGAGGCACCGGCGACTGGCGTGAACGTTACGGCGTGCGCCTGCCCGTCACCGACAGCCCCACCGGGTTCAGCGATGAGATTTACACCTCTGTGGTGCAGTTCAACGAAGACTCCCAGACTTACTTTGCCTACAAGCCCGGCAACTGGTATGGCCCCACCAAACGCCCGCTTGTCACCCTGGGCACCAGCCGCGCCAGCATCTCTGACTCGGTGAAGCTGGCCACATTCAGCAAAAATTGCATTGGCTGCCACCTGACCGGCATTGTGAGTGCGGGTAAAACACCGCAAGGTGAATGGCATCTCAAGCCCTACCCGGCCATCGACTTTGCAGCCGACAACCCGGCCTATTTCGACTATGACGGCGACGGCAAGCCTGACTTGATGAACATCGGCTGCGAAATGTGCCACGGCCCGGGCTCCGCCCATACCGTGGATTCCAAAGCACCAGGGAAAATTCTCAATCCCAAAAAACTTGCCACGGCTCAGGCCAATGAGGTGTGCGGGCGCTGTCATAACCGCGTGCGCTCCACGCCCAACAAAACCTTCGGTTTTGCTTACCACGACGACACCAACCAGGAATGGCAACCCGGCAAGGCCCCGCTGGCGGCCTACACCATCGACAACAACCACAATTGGCCCGATGGCGAAACCTCTTATGAGCACAACCAGCATTACAGCGAGATGAATCGCTCTGGCCACGCCAAGCTGCGCTGCTCGGATTGCCATGACCCGCATGCCCAGGTCAATGCGCCGCAAATCGTGACGCAGCGCACTGATGGCAAGTTGGTCATTCCCACGCGTTTTGAGAACAACACGCTGTGCCTGTCGTGCCATGCGGGCAATGGCCCGTTCAAGAAAATCAGCAAATCGATGGTGGCCAAATACGCCAACAATGTGACAACCATCGGTGCCGTGGTCAGTGAACACACGCACCATGCCTACGCGCCTGAACGCGCCATGGGTCTGTCACGTTGCACCAGCTGCCACATGCCAGCCGTTGCCGCTGCCGAGCATGAATCACCCTTGCATACCCATCAGGTCAAGGTGGTGATGCCCGAGAAAACCCTCAAGTACCAGGACAAGGGCGGCATGCCCAACGCTTGCGCGGCCGCCTGCCATGGCGAACAACTCAACTTGTGGGGCTTCGGCAACAAGACCAATCCGATCATCTGGAACGAGGCAACGGATGTGAAAACGGCCAACAAATTGATGGAATTCAGCGGCCCTGACGGCAAATGGTGGAACACCAACCTCAAAAAGCCCGTGGACAAGGCTGCAAGCCAATGACCGGCGCGGGTGAACACAAACAGAAGAACCACCATGACAACACCCACAACTTTGAACCCGGCTGAACGCGATGCGCTGGCAGCGGCGCTGGACGACGAATACAAGTCGCGTGAGACCTATGCACAAGTGATCCGCGATTTTGGTGAGCTGCGGCCCTTCATCAACATCGTCGAGGCCGAAGCCAGGCACATTGAAGCCTTGCTGGCGCTGTTCAAGCGCTATGGCATCGCGGCACCAGAAAACCTCTGGGCGGCCAAAGCACCCACATTTGCCAGTGTCAGCGCGGCGTGCGCTGCCGCCGTCCAGGGTGAAATTGAAAACGTCGCGTTGTATGACCGGCTGTTGCGAAGCACCACTCGGGTTGACATTCTGGACGTGTTTCAGGCTCTGCGCGCGGCCTCGCAAGACCGCCATTTGCCTGCCTTTCAGCGCTGCGCACAGCGCAGCGCTTGAAACACTGCACGAATGTGCGTGCTGCTTCAGCTGGTATTCCATGGGGTGGAACCGTTTCAACGCATGCACGGCGCGCACCCTCATCATCCGCAGGCTTTGATCGCCACACCCACGCTTGTCAGCGCTGCCCTGGTATTTCTGCAAAAAATCGTTGCGCCTGACTGAACGTTCATTTTTTGATAGCACGACAGGTATGCCTTACGAGGGCTATAAGCAGATTTCTTATAAATTTTGCAATAGCTGCGCCTTTTTGGGAGTTCGTTCGTCTCCAGTAATAAGGCTAGTTGGCCAGCAACAAGATGACTGACGCGGTTGTGTTTGATGCCGTGCTGCAAGCGCGGCGCAACCCCGGTAGCTCGGGATAGGGCTACATCAAGTTTGGGCTAATCGTGACCCAAACTAATTTTTGCAAAGGAGAACTTTATGAAACTCAATCAACTTGCGCGGACCACCCTGCTGGGCGCTGTGCTTGCACTGCCTTTTGTGGCACAGGCACAGGTGTGGCCGGGTGGCGGGCCTGGTCCGTATGCACCTTACGCTGCGCCAATGTACGGCGCGGCAAATCCTTACGCGGCGGAGTTAAACGCCCTCGCGATCAAGGACCCGGCCAAACACGAAGCTTGCTTTACGCAAGCCAACGAGAAAAACTTGCGCCGGGATGCGCGCTGGAAATTCATGATCGAATGCATGAAGAAGTAAGAAGACACCTGCGTTTGCATGGGCGGCCATTTCATTCGGCACTGAACTGGCTGCCCGCTTGCGCGGTGGCTTTGCTTGCGCTGGGCAAGGCAACACCCGGCGCATCCGGCTTTCATTTGCTGGTTTTGGGGCAGGACGCATTGGTTGCCCGCGCGACGCTGGCGGCGCAGCGCGGCGTGCGCGTGCGGCTGCTGGTCGATGACATCTATGCCGTGGGCCGGGATATCGATTTCGCCACACTCGCCGCACACCCGAACGTTCAGGTCCGCGTATTCAACCCGTTTCGACTGCGCGGCCCGCTGGGTATCTCGCAGCTCTTCGAGTACCTGGGCGACAGCAGCCGCCTGAACCGGCGCATGCACAACAAACTGTGGATTGCCGACAACGCGGTGGCCGTGATCGGCGGGCGCAACCTGGGTGATGCCAATTTCAACATGCACGCAGACAGCGACTTCGCCGACCTCGACGTGCTGGCCACCGGGCCGGTGGTGGTGCAGATGTCGCGCAGCTTTGATGCGTACTGGAACAGCGACTTGGCGATACCCATCGCGGCGTTTGTCGGCACGGCCCCGAGCCACCAGGATGTGACGCTGATCCTGTCTCGCATGGCAGCGCAGGCCACCCTGCATGACACAGCCGTGCCGTCACAGGTGCCAGACACACAACAGCATCAACCGGTTACCACTGCGGTGAGCCAGTTGATGCAGGGTGCTCAACAGGAAGCGCTGCTGGTTTCACCCTATTTCGTCCCGAGCGAACCCTTGGCGAGCCTCTGGCGGCGATTCAGTGCCGGCCTGCTTGGCGCTTTGGCACCCGAGGAATTGCTGTGAATCCTTGCGTATTGCCACACTGGCACGACCCGCCAATGGCAGCCAACGGTTCTGCGCATGAGCCTGTTTTATCTGCAGCTGTTTTAGGTGTGGATGTCTGGGAAACCCACCGCACACCTAAAACAATAGCTGTTTGCGCTTATTCCATAAGGGCTAGAGGCCAAAAACATCAAGCAAAATTGCACTTGCTGGTTTTCGATGGCCTTTGCCTTAGCTGCGCGTTTGTCTTGTCGCCTGCATCTTTTTAGCAAACGCTGCGTCTCCAAGCTCGACAACTTCGTCATTTGATTCCACAGGAGAAATTCACCATGACTGCCAACGAAATCCTCGACATGATGCGCAAAGGCATGGGCCAGATACCCGCCGCCATCGAAAAATCGGTGCTGGTTGACCCCGGGCTGATCCAGGAGCACGTGCGCTCCAAAGCCTATGCCATGCCCCCCGAAGGCGGTGCCATGGACGAAGAAACCCGCACCATGATTTACCTGGCTGCCGCGCTGGCTGCAGGCAGCAGCACCTGCATACAGGCCATGGCCAACAAAATCGCCCAGCAAGGCATGTCAGCAGCCAAAACACTGGAAACCGTTCACATTGTGCGTTTTGCCATGACCAGCAAGGTCATTGGCGATGCCGAAGCGGTGTTTGGTGCGCTGGCAAACAAGTTGGCCAGCTAAAGCCCTGATCGCACCCAACTCGCGCATGTCGCCATGAAACAGCACGCTGCCCACCTAGGCGAACACCTGCGTCACCGCCTGTTCTTTTACGCCAGCGGTGCCATTGCCATCGGCTGGGTGCTGGGCGCGAATTTTCCCCAAGCCGCCAGCGCCCACGCCCGGGAGCTGGGCTGGGTCATGAACGCGCTGGTGTTCTTGATGATCTACCCGATGATGATCGGGCTCAACCTTGCGCAAATCCCCAAAGCTTTGAAGCAGCCGCGTCCGTTGCTGCTGACGCTGTTTTACAACTTTGTCGTCACGCCTCTGCTGAGCATTGCGCTGGTGTGGGCCATGGCCGCACCGCCCGAGCTGGCGTTGGGCTTTTATCTGGTGATGCTGATTCCTGGCGCATCGATGGCGATTGCCTTATCGGCATGGCCGGTGGCAGCATCGAAGTGGCCACGCTGGCGCAAGCAGTGGGCTTTTTGGTGGTGCCATTTGCCCTGCCGTTTTTCATGCACTGGGCCGGACAGTCGCAGTCGGTCGCCGTGCCACTGGGCAGCCTGATCACCACTGTGGTGCTGGTGCTGATTTTGCCCATGGCTTTGGGTGACGTGACCCGGCGCGCGCTGGTGCGCCGCTATGGCCCCGCCGTGTTGATGACCGTCAAGCCGTTCTTAGGCGTGATTCCGGCGCTGACCATGCTGGTGGTGATGATGCTGATTTTCTTCAGCAAAGGTGCCATGCTGGCGCAAAACTGGCAGATGCTGCTGCCGCTGATGGCCGCCACACTGGTGTTTTTGCTGGTGATTCTGGCGCTGATGACCTGGCTGAACCGACGCTTGGGTCTGAGCTACGGCGAGCACATGGCGGTGGCCTTTGTCTGCAGCGGCAAAAACAACGCCACGGCGATTGCGATTGCCATTTCCACCGCCGGGTTTGGGCCGATGGTGGCCGTGCCCGCCGCTACGCTGCCCATGTTTCAGGCGGTGTTGCTGGTGGGTTATGTGCATCTGGCAGACCGCCTGCGGCGCTATTACGCGCAAGCGGTTTGACCACGGGATCACCCGCAAAGAATATTATTTCAATAGCTGCTCACGCATATTCAGTAAGGGCTAGAGGCTCATTTCATGGTCATCGGGGCTGCTTTGTGAGGCCTGAAATTTGTCCCCTTGGGCAATTTGCGCGATCATCGCGACCATGAATGCACAGAAAGATGTCACTGAAACGCCGGTTTGCTCGCCCTGCGCAGCGGCCATTCTGGACGATGGCAGTAGCGACATCGACACCCGCTTGGCCGCGTTTGCCCAGCAGCAATACCAAAGCGGCGTGCGTGTGCGTGGCCTTTACATGCAACGACGCCCCGCCGCCAGCGGCTGCAAGGCGGATCGGGTGCTGGTGGACATTGCCACCGGGGACACTTATCTGGTGTCGCAACCACTGGGCTCGGGCTCGGCGGCCTGCAATTCCGACCCGCAAGGTTTTGCACGCGCCAGTCAAGTGCTGCGCGATGCTTTGCGTCAGACACCCGACCTGGTGATCTGCAACCGCTTTGGCGGCCTGGAGTCTGAGAGTGGTGGCTTTGCCGCAGAATTGCTGGACATCATGGCCAGCGGCATCCCGTTGTTGACGGTGGTGTCGCCCGCACGTGTTTCAGCCTGGCAGCGTTTTTCGGGGCAAGCGCCAGTGTTGACAGCCGATGGCACTGCCTGGCAATGCTGGCTTGATGCGGCTTTGCACCTGCGCCGTCTGTCTGCCGCGCAGTAGCTGCCTGCCAGGCCGTCGCTGCTTTGCTGTGATGATGTTGCAGACCTTTTTGGGTGTCGTTTGTCTATCGCTGGTCGTCGCCATGCCACCAGAATTCGCCCAGGCAACCATCAATGGCGAATCAGGTAACCACACCCATGTTGATCAGCTTCTGCGCAGCGGACGACATCGCCGCAGCCCATATTCCGTGGTCCATCAATATTACGTCTGGCAGCTTCTTTCAGGTCATCCAACTGGCCAAGCTACCGCCCCGCGATAGGTTGATCGTGACCTACTGCGATTCCGGCACCAGCGCGCTGAGGTCGACGTCGGTTCAAGACCTGTGGGCTACAAGGCGATGCAATTGGCATGGAGTTTTCCAACGCAAGAGCGAGACTACCTGATTGACATCCAACGCTGAATTTGTTGCGCATTATCAAGGTGCTCCAACGCATTCATCCATAGGATGAATTCAGGTCGTTTTAAAAAATGCATTCCCGCTCACCCATTGGTCGCGTCATCGAAGTCCACGGACCCGTGGTGGACATTGCCTGCGCCAACCTGCCGCAATTGCATCGGGCGCTGACGGTTGCTGTCGATGGGGCGAGCGCGATGCTGGAGGTGTTGCACCACCTTGACCCGCACCAGGTGCGTTCGATTGCGCTGTCGCGCACGGCGGGCCTGAAGCGCGGCACCCCCGTGTTCGACACCGGTGCACCGCTGCACGTGCCAGTGTCGGCGCAGTGCCTGGGGCGTCTGCTCGATGCCTTTGGCCAGCCGCTGGACGGTGGGCCAGCGCTGCAGCCGGACGAATTTCGCAACTTGCTGACCGCGCCGCCAGCGCTCTCTGACACGCTGCCGTCCTCGGGCATTCTGGAAACTGGCATTAAGGTCATTGACCTGCTATGCCCCTTTATCCGGGGTGGCAAAACCGGGCTGTTCGGCGGTGCCGGTGTCGGCAAAACGGTGCTGATCATGGAGTTCATGCAGGCCGTGGCGTCCTTGCACGGCGGTGTGTCGGTGTTCGCTGGGGTAGGCGAGCGCATCCGCGAAGGGCACGAGTTATGGCATGAGATGACCGACAACGGCGCGCTGGCCAACGCCGTGTTGGTGTTCGGCCAGATGGACGAGTCGCCGGGCGTGCGCTTTCGCGTGGGGTTGGCGGCGCTCACCTATGCAGAATACCTGCGCGACACACTCGGGCGCGAAGTGCTGTTTTTGATGGACAACGTGTTCCGTTTTGTGCAAGCCGGCTCTGAGGTGTCGGGGCTGCTTGGGCGCATGCCGGCCACCGTGGGTTACCAGCCGACCCTGCCGTCCGAAGTGGCCGAGCTGGAAGACCGCATTGTCTCAAGCCGCCTGGGCAACATCACCTCGGTGCAGGCGGTTTACGTGCCCGCCGACGACATGACCGACCCCGCTGTGGGTGCCATCTTGGCGCATCTGGACACGCGGGTGATTTTGTCGCGCGCCCAGGCCGCCAAAGGCTTTTACCCGGCCGTGGACCCGCTGGCCTCTGGCAGCAATCTGATGGATCGGCATTTTCTGGGCGACCGCCACTACCAGGTGGCGCGCGATGTGCGCGAACACCTGGCGCGTTACCGTGAGCTGGAGGACATCATCACCATGCTCGGCATCGAAGAACTGTCCGAGGCCGACCGTCAGGTGGTGCAGCGCGCGCGGCGCATGCAGCGTTACCTGACCCAGCCGTTTCACGCCATGACCGCGCAGAATGCCGCCAGTGGCGCATCGGTACCCCTGGTACAAACGCTGACCGATTGCGAGGCCTTTCTGCAAGGCCAATACGATGAGTTGCCCGAGGAACGCTGTTACATGCGCGGGGCCATGCAAGCGTGAATGCCATGGAAACCCTGAACACCTTCACCATTGAGCTACTGGCCGCCAACCGCGTCGAGACTATTCCCCAGGTGCTGAGTTTCACCGGCGAGGACGACAGCGGCAGCTTCGGACTGCTGGCGCAGCATGACCGCTTCATGACCACGCTGACCTTTGGTCTGGCGCGCTTGCGTTTGGCCGATGGTCAGCAAGACTACCTGGGTTTTCCCGGCGGTTTGCTCTACTTCATCAACAACACCCTGCGCATCTCGACCCGGCGCTATTTGCGCGACACCGATGTCGCCCGCATCACCGGGGCACTGACCCGCGAGCTGCTGGAAGAAGAACAGGCACTGGCGCAGACGCGGCAAAAGCTGCACCGTCTGGAAGCCGAAATGCTCAGGCGTCTGGTGCAAATAGGCCGGGAGAATTAGGCATGGACAACGGTGAACGCTTGCGGCAAAACATCGAAAAGCAAGCCCAGCGCATGGTGCAGGCTGAAAAAGACCGCCCCACGATGCTGGCGCAAACCGTGTTTCTTGGCACCCTGGCGCTGCTGTTTGTGTTGCCGGTGGTGGGCGGTGCGTATCTGGGCCACTGGATTGACCAGCAGCTGGCAGGCTACTCCTACCGCTGGACCATCAGCCTGCTGGTCACTGGCGTATTTGTTGGTGGCATGAACGTTTACCTCTACATCCGCAAGAACTGACCATGGGCAAACCGGAATTCCTGCAACTGCTGGCCTTTCACATCGGGCCGTTTGCCGTGGGTGCCACGGTGCTCACCACCTGGCTGCTGATAGCCTTGTTGGTGGGCGTTGCCTTGCTGGGCACCCGGCATCTGCGCATTGATTCACCCTCACGGCTGCAAACCATGCTCGAAGGCACGGTGTTAGCGCTGCAGCAGGCCATTGAGGACGCGGCACCTGGCCACGCTGCGCGGCTGCTGCCTTTTATTGGCACGCTGTGGCTGTTCATTGCGGCGGCCAATTTGATGGGCCTGGTGCCGGGGCTGCGCTCACCCACCGGCGACCTGTCGCTGACGGTGGCGCTGGCCCTGCTGGTGTTTGCCTCGGTGCACTGGTTCGGCATTCGCATCGACGGCTGGCGCAACTATCTGCGGCACTATCTTGACCCGAATCCGATCCTGCTGCCATTCCACCTGCTGGGCGAGGTCACCCGCACGCTGGCACTGGCCGTGCGTCTGTTTGGCAACATGATGAGTCTGGAAATGGCGGCCCTGCTGGTGCTGCTGGTGGCAGGCTTTCTGGCCCCGATCCCGCTGCTGATGCTGCACATCATCGAGGCGCTGGTGCAAGCCTACATTTTTGGCACGCTGGCGCTGGTGTATGTGGCCGGTGCCCTGCAATCCCATGAACTCAAACACAAGGAGTAATTTTTGATGGACAAGATGACCTGGTTTACCCTGCTTTCCACCGGCGGTGCCCTGTTGGCGATTGCCATCGGCATCATCTTTCCGGCGCTCGCCATGGGGCGCGCCATTGTCCAGGCGCTCGATGCCCTGGCGCGCCAGCCCGAGGCCGAAAAAGCCATCACCCGCACGCTGTTCATTGGCCTGGCCATGATCGAATCGCTGGCGATTTACGTGCTGGTGATCGTGCTGATTGTGCTGTTCCGCAACCCGCTGCTCGAATACTTACTGAAGTAGGCGCACCATGGAATTCGACTGGACAAGCTTCGCGCTGGAGGTGATCAACTTCCTGGTGCTGGTGTGGTTGTTGAAGCGGTTTTTTTATCGCCCGGTGTTGTCGGTGATTGAGGCGCGCCAAGCGGCAACCGCCAAGACCATTGCTGCGGCTGAGGCGACGCGCCGTGAGGCCGAGCAACTCAAAGGCGACTACCAGACGCGATTGGCGGATGTGGACAAAGACCGCAACGCCGCAAAAGCCGAACTTGATCGCGACATCGCCAATGAGCGCGCGCGCAGGCTGGCCGTCGTGGAGCTTGAAGTCAACGCCGACCGCGAACGCCGCCAATTGCTGCAAGCGCGCGAAAAAGCTGAGCTGCAAACCGCCATGGAGCGCGAAGCCTTGAACATAGCCGCACGTTTTGCCAGCCGTTTTCTGGAGCGCTTGGCCGGGCCCGAACTCAATGCAAGGCTGGCCGACCTGGCCTTGAGCGAGCTGGATGCCCTGCCCACTGAAAAAATTGAGGCCTTGCGTGACACCACGGCAAGCGTCAGGGTCGTCAGCGCCTATGCGCTGAGCGAGTCCCAACGCGCCGCGTTCACCCAGACGCTGGCCCGGCTGGCCGGGGGCCGGGCCGTGCTGCCGGAATTCAGCGAAGACACCCTGCTCAAGGCCGGGGTGTGCATCATGGTCGGCTCCTGGGTACTGATGGCCAACTTGCGCGACGAGCTGGGTTTTTTCAGCGGGAGCCTGGCACATGGCAGCTGAGACCGACCTGCTGGCGCAATTGTCCAAGCGGGTGGATGACTACCGCTTCACCCTGCGGCTGGGCGAGAAGGGTCGCGTGGCTTCGGTTGGTGATGGCATTGCCTGGGTCTACGGCCTGCCCTCGGCAGCATCAGAGGAAATTTTGCACTTCGAGGATGGCAGCCGTGGCATGGTGTTCGAGCTACAGGCCGAACGCCTGGGCGTGATCCTGCTTGACCCGGAGGCCAACGTTTCTTCGGGATCGACAGTTTCCCATTCCGGCGACCGGCTTGACATTGGCATCGGCGATGCCGTGCTGGGCCGCGTGGTAGACCCGCTGGGCAAACCGTTGGACGGCCTGCCAGCGACCGAGACGCAGTCCTTTGCGTCCCTGGAGGCGGCGTCGCCACCCATCATCGCACGCGATTTTGTCAATCGGCCGCTCTACACCGGCATCAAGGTAGTGGACACCTTGATCCCGATTGGCCGTGGCCAGCGCCAACTCATCATCGGTGACCTGGGCAGCGGCAAAACGTCGCTGGCGCTAGACACGGTGTTGGCGCAGGCGGGCCAGGCGGTGAAATGCGTCTATGTGATGATTGGCCAGAAGCGCTCCGAGGCGGCGCTGACCGTCGATCTGTTGCGCCGCCACGGCGCGCTGGCCTACACCACGGTGGTGGTGGGTGAGGCCACCGCCACGCCGGGCATGAAATACCTGGCCCCGTTTGCCGGTTGCGCCATCGCCGAGGGCTGGATGCGCCAAGGCCAGGACACCCTGGTGATCTATGACGACCTGTCCACCCACGCCCGCGCCTACCGCGAACTGTCCCTGCTGATGCACCGCCCACCGGGGCGCGAGGCCTATCCCGGCGACATCTTTTACCTGCACGCGCGCCTGCTGGAGCGCTCCACCCGGCTCGCTGCAACGCACGGCGGCGGCAGCCTGACGGCCTTGCCGATTGTCGAGACCGAGGAAGGCGAGATTGCCGCCTACATTCCGACCAACCTGATTTCCATCACCGACGGCCAGATCTACCTTGACCGGCACCTGTTTGCCGCCGGCATCTTGCCGGCGGTGGACGTGCCGCTGTCGGTGTCGCGCATTGGCGGCAAGGCGCAGCACCCGCGCATCAAGGAAGAGGCGGGGCGCATGAAGCTGGACTACCTGCAATTTCTTGAGCTGGAGGTGTTCACCCGCTTTGGCACCAAGCTGGAGGCCGGCGCGCAGGACAAGATCAAGCGCGGGCGCTTGTTGCGTGAAATCCTCAAACAGGAACGTCTGTCACCCTTGCCTGCCACGTTTCATCTGGCCTGGATGATCGCCTTCAATTCAGGGCAGCTTGACGGCCTGGAGCCCGCGGCCATCGCTGGCGCGCTGCAACACATCTTGCAAGGGCTGACCGACGATGCCCTGACCCTGAACACACCACGAGACGACTGGCTGGCACGGCTGAAACACTGGCTTGGAGCGCCAGCATGAGCGGTCAGGCCGAGCTGTCGCAGCGCTTCGCGCGGCTCAATGAAATCAGCGGCATCATGACCGCGATGAAAAGTTTGTCGCTGGTGGAAACCAAAAAGCTCGCCCGCTTTATTGGTCACCAGCGCCGCATGCTGGCCAACATTGAGGCCGCTGCGGCAGATTTTTTTAGCTTTTATCCGGTTGCGCCGGTGACCGGCTTGCAGCCGACTCTGCTGCTGGTGATTGGCTCGGAGCGCGGCTTTTGTGGCAACTTCAACGAGCAGGTGCTGGCCGCGCTGGAGGCACTGCCGCCATGGACGAGCGCACCAAGGCTTTTGCTGGTCGGCAGCCGACTGGCGGGAAAGCGGCGTACCAACCCCGGCGGCACGATTGAACTGGAAGGCCCCACCGTGACCGAAGACGTGCCCGGCGTGCTCAACCGCGTGATGGATGCGCTGCACACGGCCAGCCACCAGTTGTCTGGCACCGGGGCGGTACTTTTAACGCTGGCCCACAAGGCAGACAAAGGCCCGACCCTGAAACGCCTGTTACCGTTTGATCCGCCGCCTGCGCCGCACTTCGCGCATGCGCCACGCCTGCAACTTGCGCCATCTGCCTTCTTTGCCGAACTGCTCGACCAGTATTTATTGGCCGCGCTGTATGGCCTGCTTTATGAATCCCTGGCGGCAGAAAGCCGCCAGCGACTAGCTCACATGGAGCAGGCGCTGGACCGCCTGGAGGACACCATTGACCAACTGGCCCTCAAGCGCAATGCCCTGCGGCAGGAAAAAATCGTCGAAGAGATCGAGGTCATTCTGGCCAGTGAGATGGCACTCAACGCTTGAGCCGCCAGCGCAACAACCCGGCAATGAGCAAGGTGGTGGCCAGCGTGACCCCAATCGTCCAGCCCAGCACCGCGGCCAGGTTGTCGGTGTAGTACCAGGTGGCGATGCTGGAAGCCACAAAACCGGTTTCAATCGCGCCAAATGAGGTGGTGAGCCAAAAGCCAAGCTGATTGACGGTTTTCTGGTTGCGCGTGGTGATCTCAAAAGTTAACGCTTCGAGTCGTTCCGCCACCGAATCGAACAAATCATTGATACCAAACAGCACTTCACCCAGAGCGGTGGCTTCTGCGGTGTAGCCGTGTGTTTTTGCCAATGTGCCGTAGTACTCTTCCAACCCGTCAAAAATATCACGCCTGAGCTGCACCAGGTCTTCGGTGGTGCCGTAAACGCCCTGGGAAAAACGATTCAAAAAAGAGCGTAGCACGGCCCGCTCCAGGCACAACAATTCAAGTGTGACCAGCAGGGGCAAGGTGTTGTGCGGCAACGGCGCGTCATCGGCGTCAGTCGCTTGTGCATGCACATCAAGGGCGCCATTGCGCGCCACCAAGGACAGGCCATGCTCGCGCCGGCAAAAATCAGCATTCAGTTCCTGTTGCACAAAACTCGCTTTGAAGCGCTCACCCGACACGTCGCGGTGCAGCAGTTTGACCAGCGCATGGCCGCTGGAATCGAGCAATTCGTCCAGCGTGCAAGTGGCGCAGCGCAACACCGCCAGCGGCAACATCATTTCGGGGTCGTTGCCCTGACCTGCGGACGTCGGTCGCAGCGTGCGCCAGATGTAGCGCGCCAGACTGGTCGGGTCGTCCATATCGAGCCACGCCACCCAGTGCGCCACGTCCAGCGCCTGCGGCGGCGGCTGTAGCCAGACCTCCCACACGGCAGCGCCTGATTTGTGAATCACCAGATGAATGTCTGCATAGGAAGGTGCACCCTGACCATCTGGCAGTGGCAAGCGGCCAACGGCGCTGCGAGTCAACCGCCGAGCCAGCAGATAGGGCTCGCCCAACAGGCGTTGCTGCATGGCATCGAGCCTGCTGCGGTATGACTCGGCCAGGGCTTCGGGCAGGGCTTGCAGGCCAGTCGGCATGGCTGTGTGGCCTGTCATCGCGTCGGGCGTGACGGCAAACAGCAGTACAAAGGCCGACTGCACAATGGGCACAGGGGGTGGCGCGGAGTTCATGGTGCGAGGATAAGCGTTTAGTGCGATGGTTACCCTTTTGACAGAAGTTGCATTTGTCTCAAATCCTGAGCAATACTATAATTTAAATAGCTGCTTACGCATATAAATAAAGGGCTAGAGGCCAAAAAAACATATAAAAAGTCTACGCCTCCCGATGCGCCATCAGGTACAGGCACGGCATCAAAAACAGCGACACCAGCATCTCCATCAGCAGCCCGCCAATGGCGGCAATGGCCATGGGCTGCAGCATTTCGCCGCCCGCCTCCAAGGCCAGCGCCAGCGGCATCAGCCCAATCAAAATGGCAACGGACACCATGACACGTGGGCGCAAGCGGATCGCCGCCGCTTTGAGCACCGCCGCGCGCACTGACAGTTGCTCGGTCTGTTGCAGCAACAGCGCGTAGGTGAACAGCAGCACACCGGCGTTGACCACCGCCGCAATCACCACCAGCACGCCAATCACCACCGGCGCGCCCAGCGGCTTGCTGGTTGCCAGCAGCAAACCCGCCATGCCGGCCAGGCAGAACGGCACGCTGGCCAGAATAAGAGTGGGCAGTTTCAGGCTGTTGAACTGGACGGTGAGCACGATGAATGAAAAGAACAGCGCAAACGCCAGAATCATCACCGCGCTTTGCGTCATCTCGCCCATCATTTGCGCCTGCCCACCATAGGCGCGCTCATAGCCTGGGGGCGGGGTTTGCTTGTCCAGCACGGCCTGCAACTCGGTCAGGGCCTGACCTACCGTGGCACCTGCCGCATCGCCACGCACGATCACGGTTTTGACTTGGTCTTCACGCACGATTTCCACCGGGCCGGTGGCTGGCAACACCTGCGCAAAATCGCGCAAGCGCGCAAAGCCGCCCTGGCTGGTCGGGATGCGCAGGTCCTCCAGGTGGCTGCGGTTGGCAAAGCGCGCCTCCGGGATCATCACCCGGATGTCATAGTCGCGGCCGTTTTCCCGCAAGCGGGTAGCCACCGAGCCTGACACCAGCGCGCGCAAGGTGTCGGCCACCTCGACCACGGTCACGCCCAATTCGGCAGCACGCACCCGGTCGATCTTGACCTGGTACTCGGGCTTGGACAAATCCATGGCCACATAGACGTTGGTGAAGTGTTGCAGCGCCGTCATGGCCTGTGCAGTCTGGCGCGCCTGCTCGAACAGGGTGGCAATGTCTGGCCCCTTGAGCTTGACTTCGATGTCGGCATCGCCCAACTTGCGCATGCCTTTGACCTTCATTTGCGACACGGACACCTTGCCACCGGGCGCTGCCACCTTGGCCGCCACTGGGCGCAACTGGGCAATGAATGCCTGGGTGGAGAGGCCGCGCTGATCAGGCGGCACCAGTTGCAGATCGAGTTCGCCCTCGTTGGCGATCTCGTTGGTGATGGTGCCCACCGCCTTGCCGCCGGCCATGGCGTAAATGCTCTCAATACTGCCCGCCAGGGTTTTATTGGCGTTGATTTGCTGCTCCAGTTCCAGCAGCACCCGGTCGGTCTCGGCCAATGCCGCGCCGGTGGGCAGCTTGACCTTGACCATGATGCGGCCGTCGTCCATTTGCGGCAGAAATTCACTGCCCAGCCGCGTCATGCCATAGCCACCGGCCAGCGCCGCCACCACAAAAACGGCCAGCACCGCACGCCGATGGTCGAGCAAGCGCCCCAGCAAGTGGCCATAGCCCGCGGTAACGCGATCAAACAAGGCAGCAAACCAGCCCACGCCGTGACCCTGCGCCTTTTGGCTTCCCAGCAGCAAGGCGGTGAGCATGGGGGTGAGCGTGAGTGCGGTTGCCAGACTAATCAGCACAATGCCCGCCACCACCAGAATCAGCTCGCGAAATAGCAGGCTGACCAAGCCTGGCACGATCAAAAACGGCACAAACAGCGCCAGAAAGGCCAAGGTGGAGGCCACCACTGCCGGGCCAATGTCCGAGGTGGCTTTGACAACAAGGTCATTGATGGATGCCTTGGGACTGGCCTCCCGGTCGCGCGAGATGGCTTCCACCACCAGAATCGAGTTGTCCACCAGCACACCAATGGCCACCACCAGGCCACCGAGCGAAAAGATGTTGAGTGAGAACCCGGCCAGTTTCATCACCCCAAAATTGAGAATCAGAATCAGCGGCAGCGCCACCGTAATCACCACCACCTGGCGCCACGAGCCCAAAAACAGCCAGACGATCAGCACCACCAGCACGGCAGCTTCCAGCGCGGCGCTTTGCACGCCGTTCAAGGCATTGACAACGTAAGTGGCCTGGTTTTCCAGCACGCCCAGTTGCACGCCCTCTGGCAGGCTCAGTTGGATGGCATCCAGGCGCGCCTGCACATCGCGCGCCACAGCCACGGTGTTGGCATCGGCCTGCTTGAGCACGCTGAGCTTTACGGCGCTGCGGCCATCCACGCGTGAGATCACCCGCGCTTCGCGGTGGGCATCGAGCACCTCCGCCACATCGCTGAGCAGCACCTTGTTACCGGCCTGGTTGAGCAGCACGACGTGGCGCAGGTCGTCGAGCGAGCCAAATTCGCCCATTGTGCGGGCGATGATCTCTTTGGGCCCCACCGTCAGACGGCCGGCAAATTGCATGACGTTTTCTTCGCGCAGGCGTTTGGCCACGCTGGCCGCTCTCAAGCCGTATTTGTCCAGCGCGGCAGGCTTCAGATGCACGCGGATTTCGCGCTGCAAGCCACCCACAATGTCGGTGCCAGCGACCCCGGGCACGGCCAGAATCTGGTCTTGCAGCCATTCATCCGTCCAGGTGCGCAGCTTGACCAGGTCCCAGCGGTCAGAGCGCACCGTGAGTTGCAGAATGGGTGTCTGGGTCGGGTCGGCCTTGAAGACAATGGGCGGGTCAATGTCTTTGGGCAGCTTGCGCGCCACGCGGGCCATGGCGGCAGTCACGTCCTGGTAAGCGGTGTTGATGTCGGCGCCATATTTGAAGTTGGCAATCAGGCTGTACAGGCCTTCAATCGACGACGACTCCAGCGTGTCAAGCCCGTCCACCGTCATCAACTGGCGCTCAATGGTGTCGGCCAGGCCGCGTTCAATTTCATCGGGCGTGGCCCCCGGCCAGAAGATATTCACCTTGACCATCGGGTAGGTCATGTCGGGCAAAAAGTTCACCGGCAAGCGCCACAGGCCATATACACCCAGCACCGTCAGCGCCAGGGCGATGGCGGCTGTGGCCAGGCGCTGGCCAACCGAATAAGCGGTGAGTTTCATGGCTTCTTGGCGGCTGCGGCGGCCACTTGCACCGCAGCACCGTCTTTGAGCGCTTCCTGACCGGCCACGATCAGGGCCTCGCCGGGTTTCAGGCCGTCGGTAATCAGCGTGCGGCCTTCGGCCTCCACGCCGGTCTGCACCTTGCGCCGCACCGCCTTGCCACCTTCCGCCACAAAGACGGCCATGCCAACGCCGGGCGCGGCCAGTAGGCTGTGCGAGGGCACGGTGATGGCAACTGCAATGGTTTCGCGCACCAGGCTCACACGCGCAAACATGCCGGGCAGCAACAGCGGCGGCTGCGTCAATTCAAGCTCTGCCGTGCGGGTGTGTGTGCGGGCGTCCAGCGTCGGATACAGCCGGGTGACGCGGGCGGGAAAGGTTTGCTGCGGGTAGGCATCCAATTCAACATCGGCTTTCATGCCCCGGCCCAGACGGGCGGCATCAGACTCGGCAACCGCTATGCGCACCACCATGCTGCCCGGGTCAATCAATTCAACCAAGGGGGCTCTGGGGCTTGCCACGTCTCCGTCGCGCACTCTCATTTTTGAGATGACGCCAGCCCAGGGTGCGGTGATGACGTAGTCGCGCATCGACTCTTGGGTGCGTACCAGTTGTGAGCGGATGCGGGTCACGTTGGCTGCTGCCGTGTCCACCTGCTCGCCCGGCAGCGCGCCGATGTCGGCCAGGCGGCGGGTACGCGCCAGGTTGTCTTCTTCGCGGCTCAGGTCTTGCCGCAGGGATTCGGTCAGACTGCTGACAGCTTCGGTGCGCCCCAGCGTCAACAACACCTGGCCGCGCTTGACTGCGTCTCCCTCACGCACCCGAATGCCCAGCACTGGCCCTTCGGCCATGGAGCTGAGCTGGGCAATGCGCGTGGCCTCGACCGTGCCCGTGACCGCAAAGCGCAGCACCCATGGGGCAGATTTGACGGTCTCTACCCGTACCGAGGCGGCTTTGGTTGCTGTTTTGGCCGGGGCTGAGGCAGCAATACTTGGCGCAGAGGCGGCCGTGTTTGATGCGGCAGTTTCTGTCTTGCCACAACCAGACAACGCCAAGGTCAAGGCCAATGCCAATGCCGTGAGCAGTAAAAACGGCGAGTTGACAGAAGGCAAGGGCGTTATTTCACTCATCACAGGTGCTTGTTTGTTCATGTTTTTCATAGCAAGTTCTCCGCACTGGCCCAGGCCAGTTGGGCTGCTGCGGTATTGGCATCCGCCAGGGCTCGGATGTGGGTGGCCTGGGCATCGGTCAAGGCCGATTGGGCATCGAGCACATCAAACAAGGTGCCGCGCGTCAGGGCAAATTTTTCTTGTTCGATGCGGAGGTTCTCTGCGGCCAGTTGGGTCAGTTGCTCGGTGCTGGCCAGCCGCTCCAATGCCGATGTCAGCGCCGCGTGCGCGGTTTCAACCTCCAGCCGTACTTGCAGGCGCAACTTGTCAAAACGGGCCTGAAGCGCCGCCAGCTTGGCGCTCTCTTCCGCCACGCGTGCAGCGGTGCGCCCGGCATCAAACAGTGGCATCTCAAAACTTATGCCAATGCGGTAGGTGGTATCTTGGCTATCGATACCCACCGGCTGCTGGCTGATGCCAAGCAACTTGCGGCCACCCGCTGCGGCCAACAGATTCACGCTGGGGGCGTTGCCAGCGCGCGCGGCCTCGATGCGGGCCAACTGTGCGTCGAGTTCGGTCTGCGCTGCCTGAACGTCCGCCCGATTGGACAGTGCGGTTTGCATCAACACACTGAGCGGCCTTGCCTCAGGCGCTGGTTTTTGCAGCACATCCAGCAAAACGATTTGGCGTTCGCCCGCGTCTTCACCCAACACATTGAGCAGCGTCCGTTGCAGGATGCCCAGGCCATTTTGTTCGCGCAGCAGGCGCTGACGCACATCGGCCAACTTGACTTCAGTACGCAGTGCGTCCACCTTGGCGGCTTTGCGCTCGTTCACCAGCGCCTGCACCCGCTGCAGTTGCGCGGCCAACGCGTCGCGCGAGGCGGCCAGTGCGCCGATCAAGCGGATTTGTGCCAACTGGGCGAAATACAGGCTCGAAACATTGAAGATCAGGTCGCTCTTGCTGCGCGCCAGACGCTGGCCGCTGGCGGCTTCGAGCAACTGCGCAGCATTCAATTCGGCCACCAGGCGGCCACCGGTGTACAGCGGCACGCGCAGTACCAGATCAGCGTTCAGGATTTGCGAGCCAAAGGCACCCTGTTCCCCGTTAAAGCGCGCAGCCAACAGGCGCAGATCGTCGCCATAGGCAATGTAGCCACCCTCGACTGACATCTTCGGGAATCGCGCTGCATCTGCACTCTGGGTGCGCGCGGCAGCGGCATCCCGGTCGTGGGCGCTGGCGGAAAGCTCTGGGTTGTGCGCCAGCGCCCTGTCGATCAGTTCGCGCAAGGTAAAACGATTTACCGTTCGCGAACCTTCGCTTGCACTGGGTTGGGCAAGAACCTCCGAATTGTTGTCAGACTGCGGATGAACGCACTGTGGCGCCAGCGTCAAAAACACCGAAAAGCCCAATGCGGCACAAACTGCGGCGTACCCACGAAGGGCGAGCAAGCCAGCGGATGGCGCGCCAGGCAAGTGGGTGATGCGTGAACACATGGCAAGCTTCTTTTGTTGGGATCAAGGCAGTAACGTTTTGAAGACGTAAGGCAGCTTCAAAAGACGCAATCGCTCAAAAAATCATGCCTTTTGACAGGCGGGAATCAAAATAAAGCTGCTTACCCAACGCCACCTTGGCTGGGGTGATGGGGTTGTCGGAAGGTGCCTGAACACCGGACATACCGCCCATGCGGCCACCCATGCCACCCATGCCACCCATCATTGCGCCGCGTGGGCCTGCACCCATGCCCTGAGCCAACAAAATGCCAGATGTTGCAGCTAATGCGGCGCTTGCCAAAACTAATTGAATAGGGCGTGTTTTCATAATCAAATTCCTTGGGTTTAACAGATGCAGTGTTGATGCAGCCTTTGATGCTGGCCTGCATCTCAGTAACACCATTTGATCTTTGTCATGTCAACGCTTGATGATGGCAAGTGGGTTAATTTGTAAAGTTGGATCGGGAATCGCCTTCTGGTCGAATGAATTTGCCAAAAAAATGCATCTTTGCTGCAATAGCTGCGTCTTCACATGCATGAGCAACTTACCGACAGAAATTTGCACCACCAACGCGCGGGCACAGTCGCAAATGGGAGCCTTGTTTGTGGATGTGCGCGAGCCGCACGAGGCGGATGCGTTGGCTTTTGAGGCACCCGAGGTCATCAACCTGCCTTTGAGTCAACTCGCGCAGCGCTGGCACGAGCTGCCCAAAACCCGTGAGTTGGTCATGGTTTGCCAAAACGGCGAGAAGAGTGCGCAAGCCAGTGCATTTTTAAACGCCCAGGGTCTGAAAAACGCCCAACCTATGCGCGGGGGCATATTGCTCTGGATGCAAAAGGGCTACCCTGTCAGAGGCAAACGATTTGAAACCGTTTCAGCTATTGGACATCAGGGCGAAACGACTTGATTGGTATCAAGCTTGATCATTGAATCAGTACAAAAAATATCCTTTGAATTGAAAAGAGGTCATCTGATGAACAATTCCCTAAGCGCTGCGCTACCGCAAGCAACCGATACCCTTGACCGGTGGGCACATGTTCAGCTGTCTCCCTTGACGCGAGGTGTCTCGACCGCTGCTTTGCGGATGGCGTTTGGTGACTGGCTTACGCATTTGTCACACAACCCGGGACAGCAACTGAAACTTGTTCAGGAAGCACTGAAAAGCATCCAACAACTCACAAGCTATGTCCCGAGCGCCGTTCAGGTCTCATGCAAGCCATGTATTGAGCCGGCGATTCAAGACCGCAGGTTTTCACACCCAAGCTGGCAGATCTGGCCCTTTAACGTGATCAGCCAGTCATTTTTGCTCACGCAACAGTGGTGGCAGGATGCCACCGCGGGCTTACGTGGTGTCTCTCAACACCATGAAGATGTCGTCAGTTTTACGGTCAGACAGATGCTCGATATGGTCTCGCCCGCCAATTTCGTCTGGTCCAATCCCGAAGTACTGGCGCGGATGTACAAAACGGGCGGCACCAATTTGTGGCAAGGTTTCCAGAATTTCATTGACGACGTGCAACGCCTGCAAAAGCAGCTTCCGGCCCTGGGCACTGAGGCTTACCAAGTGGGCAAGAACGTTGCCATCACACCAGGCAAGGTGATCTTGCGCAACCGTCTGATTGAGTTGATTCAATACGCGCCAGCCCACCCCAAGGTTTGGCCGGAACCGATCCTGATCGTGCCTTCATGGATCATGAAGTATTACATCCTTGATCTGTCGCCTGCCAACACACTGATTGGATATCTTGTCGAACAAGGACACACCGTATTTTCAATTTCCTGGAAAAATCCGGTATCCGAAGACCGGGACCTCGGAATGGACGATTACCTGAGATTGGGCGTCATGGATGCCATCAATGCCGTCGGCGCGGTCGTGCCCAAACAAAAGATTCACGCAGTTGGCTACTGTCTTGGGGGTACGCTGCTCACCATCGCGGCGGCAGCCATGGGCCGAGAGGGCGACGACCGCTTGGCAACGATGTCGCTTCTGGCAGCGCAAACCGATTTCACCGAGCCGGGCGAGTTGGCGCTGTTTATCGACGACAGTCAGATATCCTACCTGGAAGACATCATGTGGGACAAGGGTTATCTCGACAGCACGCAGATGGCTGCTACGTTCCAGCTCTTGAACTCAAATGATCTGGTGTGGTCAAGAATGCTACGGCAATACCTGTTGGGAGAGCGCACCACGGTCACTGACCTGATGGCGTGGAATGCGGATGGAACGCGCCTGCCCTACCGCATGCATACCGAGTATCTGCGCCGCCTGTTCCTGAACAATGACTTGGCCAGCGGTCGCTATCTGGTCAACGACAAGCCAATCGCTTTGACTGACATCATGTGCCAAATCTACTGCATTGGCACAATCAATGATCATGTTGCACCGTGGCGTTCTGTGTACAAACTGACTCTTTTGACGGATGTAGACATCACGTTCTTGCTTACTTCGGGGGGACATAACGCTGGCATCGTCAACCCGCCCGGAGTACCAGGGCGCAGCTACCAGGTCTTGACGCGACACCACGATGACAAATACCTTGCCCCCGACGAGTGGTTGCGGAAAGCACCTCAATATGAGGGTTCATGGTGGCCTGACTGGGCTGAGTGGATTCAGTCCCGATCAGGCAAGCCGATGGCCACTCCTTCGGTCGGCAACGTGGCCAAGGGCCTCACCCCCATTTGTGATGCCCCTGGAATCTACGTGTTGCAAAAATAATTTCCGACCCGCTTGCGACGAGGCTATGACCGGATCGTTTCCATTTTTTTAGGAGAAATCATCATGCCCAACCCACAATTCACCAAACCCTGGCACGGCGTGCCGCGTGAAAGCATTCACTGGAACCCCAGCGTGCTTGAGGAAGCCTGCATTGGCTGCGGCACCTGCGTCACCGGTTGCAGCCGACTGGTGTACCGCTTTGACTTTGAGCGCAAGAAACCCGTGGTGGTGGACCCGCTCAATTGCATGGTGGGCTGCACCACCTGCGCCAACACCTGCCCAGCGCACGCGCTGGTGTTTCCACCCATCGAGTCGGTGCTGGCCCTTGAAGGTCTGGCTCAGGTACGACACGCGGTGGAAGACGACTTGCAAACCCGCCACGACATCCTCGCATCCAACATGCCCGTGCCGCACCCGGACCGCATCATCACACTGGCGGTGCAGAGCATCGACAAGCCTGGCGGCGATGTGCTGCGCGTGGTGCTGGCCCCGGTCACGGCGGGTGAATGTTTTTGCGAGTTTGCCCCTGGCCAATACATCGAGCTGTGGCAACCCGAGTCATCGCACCTGTCGCGCTCGTACTCCATTGCCAACGCGCCGCATGGCGACGGCAGCATCACGCTGCACATTCGCCGGGTCGAGGGGGGCCGCTTTACCCGGTGGGCTTTTGATGCCATGAAAGTGGGAGACACCCTGAAAGCCCGCGGGCCTTTAGGTAGTTTCACCATGCGCTCACCTGCCGATGTGCCGCTGCTGTTCATCGCCGGCGGCACGGGCTTGGCACCGGTGCTGGCCTTGCTGGAGCAGCAAGTCAGCTTTGCACCGGAGCGCGACATGGTTCTGCTGTGGGGTATGCGCAAGGTGGCAGATTTTTACGCGCTGGATGCGTTGCAAGCCTTGGCAGCACGCGCTCCCGGATTGCGAATTGCCCTGGCTGTTGAAAAGCTGCCCAGCCCGGCCCGGGAGTCACCCACCATTCGCTCGATTGAAGGCAGTGTGCTCGATGCCATGGCCAAAGATGCCAGCCTGCCCGGCCAGCGTGATATTTATGCCGCCGGGCCGCCGGTGATGCTGCGCGAAGTCGCCCACGCCCTGGACAGCGCAGGCGTTGCCAAAACGCGGGTGCACATGGATTCATTTGGTGTTTGATTTTTAAAGGAGTAACAAAATGACTGCAAAACAAGTTGTTCTTTGTAACCCGGTACGTACTGCCATCGGCACGTACAACGGGAGCCTGAAAGACGTGCCAGCCACCGACCTGGGCGCCACCGTCATCCGCGAAACGCTCAAGCATTCCGGTTTGCCAGCGGATCAAATCCAGACTGTGGTGATGGGTAACGTGATCCAGGCTGGCAACAAGATGAACCCGGCGCGCCAGGCTGCCATTGGCGCGGGACTGCCCGTGAACATTCCGGCCATGACCGTGAACCGCGTCTGCGGCTCAGGCGCGCAAGGCGTGGTGAGCGCGGCGCTGGAGGTCTGGTCGGGCATGATCGACTGCGCCATCGGCGGTGGCATGGAGAACATGGACCGTGCCCCCTACCTGCTGCCACAAGCACGCTGGGGTGCCCGCATGGGCGATGTGACGATGTCCGACAGCATGCTCATGGACGGCCTCAACGATGCCTTCAGCGGCAAACATTCCGGCTGGCACACTGAAGATTTGGTCACCCTCAAAAACATTTCCCGCGCTGATCAGGACCGCTGGGCGCTGCGCTCGCAGCAACGCTTTGCAGCTGCACAAGCGGCGGGCAAATTTGATGCCGAGATCGCCACGGTCGAGATTGCCGGGCGCAAAGGCCCAACGCTCTTTAACAAGGACGAGCACAACCGGCCGGAGACCACTGCGGAATCGCTTGCCAAGCTCAAACCCGCCTTTCGACCAGACGGCACCATCACCGCAGGCAGCGCGCCGGGGCTGAACTCCGGCGCGGCGGCCATGATCGTGGCGGGGCGGCAATGGGCGCAAGACAATGGCTTGACACCGATGGCGCGACTGGTGTCCTATGGCATTGGTGCTGTCGAACCGGGTTTGTTTGGCCTGGGGCCCGTACCGGCTGTGCGGCAAGCCATTGCCAGGGCTGGCTGGTCGGTGGCCGACGTGCAGCGAGTCGAGATCAACGAAGCCTTTGCCGCCATCGCGCTGGCCTGCCTGCGGGAGTTGGGTTTTGCCGAGGACATTGTGAACGTCGAAGGCGGCGCCATTGCCCACGGCCACCCGATTGGCGCCAGCGGTGCGGTGCTGGCCACGCGGTTGATGCACTCCATGCAGCGCGACGGCCTGCAGCGTGGCATCGTCACCCTGTGCATCGGCGGTGGCCAGGGCATTGCCCTGGCGCTTGAAATGCTGTGAGCGCGGCCATGGAAAAACCCATCCACCGCTTTCATGACCTGTTCGCCCAGTTGGGTTTGCCCAACGATGCCGCAAGCATCGAGCAATTCATTGCCACGCATGCGTCGCTGGCGGCCGATGCCAAACTGGCAAGCGCCCCGTTCTGGAACCCTGCGCAGGCAGCCTTCTTGCGCGAAGCCTGCATGCAGGATGCCGACTGGGCCGAGTTGGCAGACCAGTTGAGCGTCGCGCTGCGTGGGCCAACCGCCTAACTTGCAAAAAAACGCGCCGAAACTCAAGTCAAAGGGTTTGGGCGCGTTGTACGTCTGTCGCGAAATTTAACGAGACTGTGCGTGTGCCAATACAAATTCGGCAATGGCCGGCACGTCCGACAAAGCGAGGGACGCCAAGCCGGGCGTGACCGCTACTTCTTCAGGCGTGCGTCGCGGTGCGTCACTGGCAATGGCAATTATGCCCGGCCAATCGGGCCACAAGGTGGGCTTGTCTTCGGACTCACGCCACACCTCCAACTTGGAAAAGTCACCGCCTTTGAAGCCCTCAACCAGAACCACGTCGCATTGCTGCATGCGGTCAAGCAAGTAGTCCAGTGACGGCTCTGGTGCGCCGCGCAGTTCATGCATCAGTGCCCAGCGGTCATTGCCCAATAGCAAAACCTCTTTGCAACCCGATTCACGCAGGCGGTACGAGTCTTTGCCGGGGCGGTCGATGTCGATATTTTTGTGGCTGTGCTTGATCAGCGACACCACCAGACCGCGTGATGCAATCTCAGGCACCAGGCGTTCCAGCAGCGTCGTCTTGCCCATGCCGGAGTGGCCGGCAATGCCAAATATCTTCATCGACTCACCCCCTTTGCTATCAGAGTTGGGTAAAGAACCCGATCCCCACCAACGTCAGCAACGTCAAGCCACAGGCGATCAGGACAAAACCCAACAGCTTGGACAACGCCAGCTTGGTCGGCGACGGGGCATCCACCAGGTATTTCTCAAGCTCACCGCTGGCCACCAGACGGTCGTACTCTTTGGCGTGGTCGTGCTTGAACTCTTCCAGCGCGAAAGTGCCGGTGAACATCACCACCTCGACCGGGAACTTGTCCGGGCGAAAATGGTTGTTGAAGAAGTGCACGGTGAACAGGAACACCACCGCCAGGAACGCTTCTTCGGCGTGGAAGATCGCAGCCACATTGAACACCCAGCCTGGCAGGAAGGAGGCAAAGAAGCTGGAGAACCACATGATCAGGCCACTGACACCAATGATGGTGACCCCCCAGAACGGAGCCCAGTAGTCGAACTTCTCCCAATACGTCCAGCGGTCGAACTTGGGACGCGGACCCTTGCCAAAGAACCACTTGAACATGGCAATCATGTCTTTGCCGTCTTGCAGGTTGGGCACCAGCGACTCAGGTCCAAAGAATTTGAAGGTGCTCCAGTTTTTGGCCAGGCGATAGGCGACATAGAACAGATGCCAGAAGAACACACCGGCAAAGATCACAGCACAGGTGCGGTGAATGATGCCTGCGGTGTGCGGACCACCCAGCGCGGTCATCAGCGGTGATGCCCACGGTGATGCCGGGTAAAACAGCGGGATACCGGTGAGCGTCAACACCATCAGGCTCAAGGCGAAAGTGATGTGGGCGATGCGCCAGACTGGGCTGAAGCGCCGTACATGTTTGCCACGGTATTGCTCTGGCACGCTGGCCATACGAATGTGCTGCTCACCTGCATGCGCTTTGCGCTCCTTGAACTCGCGGTAGAACCACAGCAAGGTATGCAACCAGAAGAAGGCAAAGGTACCCACCAGCAGTTGCAGCATGATTTGCCAGGCCACCCAGATTTGAGGGTACTTGTTGAAATCGCCTGCATGACCATGCGGCTGAAAGCTGACAAAGCCCGCGGTTGCGACCGGTATGCCTTTTTTCTCGTTGTGACAAAACTGGCAGGTTTTCAGGCGATTGTTGATGTGCACCATGGACTTGGGATCATCCACTTTGGTGATTTTGTGGCTGCCATGGCATTCGTAGCACTTGGCGGTGTTGGTGTAACCCAGCTTGCTGATCTGGCCATGGTAGGTGGCCAAATAGGTTTTCAGATTATCTTTGTGACAGGAGCCGCACTGGTCTGTGACCGCCAGCTTGAACGGTTCATCGCTGGAACTGGTGATGTTGTGAGAGGTATGGCAGTCAGTACAAACAGCGCCTTTGACATCATGCTTTTCAAGCACGGTTTTGCCGTGGATTGAATCAGCATAGGTTTCAAGTTGCTCACTGTGGCAGCTCTGTCCACAGGTCTCAGCAATGCCCAAGCGCCATTGGTCATACGCTGGCGTGTTTTTGGCTGGAATATTGAAGCTGTGGGTATCGTGGCAGCCATCGCAAGTGGCGTTGGCCTGGTCTGGAAAATTTTGGTTAGGTCGGGCGTGGAAAGATTTTTGGTAGGCCTCAATGTTTTTGACAACCAGCTCCAGCCTGGGTTTGTCTTTGGCCTGGCCAGCGCTTTGCGCCGCTTTCCAAAGGTTTTGGTGGCAGCCCGCACAATCCACCTTGTCGAGTTTGACCGCGCCATTCTTGCCGTGCGCACTGGCCTTGTCTGCGTTGTCTTTGATATCGGTATGGCAAGCCACACATTCCATTTTGGCGTGCACGCTGCTGCCAAGCTTGTCCGCAGTCACGCTCAGCAACTCGCGCTTTTCATCGTCTGGCGCAGGCACTTCAATTGCGCCTTTTTTGCCGTCGTGACAACTCAGGCAAGAGGCATTGTCAAGCTTGGGCGCGCTGGCAGACGCAGGGTTTGCTGCAATCGCAGGTAGGCTCAACAGTGAGGCCAGCAAACAGGTCAAGCCTGCCAAAAAGAATGAAAATTTACGTCGCATGGTTAGCTATCAAATAAACCGGAAATTGTCGTTTACTGGGACAATATCCAGTCAGCCAGGTTTTTCTGAACAGCAATATCTTTGCTGTCCAAAATCTTGTGTTCAACTTCCTTGCCGTCAGAGGTCTTGACCTTGTTGCCACTGGTGAAATTTTTGATGGCCATTTCTTGACCATTTGGTTTGCCTTTGTACTTGGCAGCAATCTTTTTCAGTGCCGGGCCTTTTTTGGCCAGCTTCACATCGTGGCATTTGGAACATTCGTTGTCTTTAAAAAGCGCCTTGGCGGCATCTGCGTCAATGGCAGCGTGCGCCGGAGTCAAGGCAGCAAGTGCCAGCACGGCGGAAGCACTGAACAGGGTGATGGATGATTTCAACATGGTGTAACTCCTCAATAAACAGGGTTCAAAAAAATTAACTAACACTCTGACACAACACGCACACAACCTACATTTCAAGCATCTCCTTTTGGCGACAGCTGGGGCAAGTCATCAAGGTTTGACGTCCACCCTGCGCCAACACTGGGTGGTCTTTGATGCGCTCCAGACTGGACTCCAGCAAACGACGATTGATAAACGGTGTGCCGCAAGACGTGCACTTGAATTGCTCATCTTGATGCAACACCACAGAGGTCATTTGCGTCATGGCAGCAGGTGCAAACCTGGCTTGCAATGACACCGCTTGCTCAGGACATACTTTCACACACAGGCCGCATTGCACACAGGCACTCTCTTGAAACACCAGTTGCTGCAATGCACCCTGTCTGGCACTTAACGCACGTGTTGGGCACAGATTGACGCAGGCAAAACACATGGTGCAGCGCGAGTCATCTACCCGCACTGTGCCGACCGGTGCACCAGGCGGCAACATGACGGGCTGCGTGGTCAGGTTACCGCCCATTTGCCGCAGGCCATCAACCCAAGCCAGCCGCTTGAATTTGTCCCAGGATTTCAGTGGTGCAATCGGGGTTGTAGCCTGGCGGAACTGATTTGACCCGGCATGTGTCTGCAGCCAACCCGGCAGAGCAGCCAACGACACGAAAGCCAACTTGCTCGGGCTTTCACCGATGGCCTTGAGCATGGTTTGCACCTGGCTCACACGTTCCTCAAGCAAAGCACGCGTCTTGCCATGCAAAGCGCCATCATCAAGCAACACCAAGCGAATCGCGCCCAGCGCAAGCGCGCGCAACCACAGTTCATCACCCAAAGCAGGCAACGGATTGACCTGGAACAGCACAACGTTGTGCTGCGCCCAGGTGGCTTGGGTTTGGGCGTCCAAATCAGATGCATGCACCAGCAGCGTCACGCCCTGTCCCCCATCGGCCAGGACGGCTTGCAGGCGCTCACCCAGCGTCTGCCGTTCTGGCGCTTTGAAGGTCAATGCGCCCGTGGGGCAACTCAGGGTACAACTGGCACAGCCTTGGCACAGGTACGGATCGACCTGGATGCTGCTCCCGACAGAGGTGATGGCATTCGCCGAGCACACGTTCAAACAACGGGTGCAACCCGTCAAACCGCTGCTGCCATGTGCGCACAGCTGCGCCGCATAGTTGAAATAGCGGGGCTTGGAAAAACGCCCCACCAACGTTCGCATCGCAGCGATGGCTTGGGACAGCACGGCCTCATTCGCACCCGTAGTGAAATAACCGTAGGGCAGGACTTCATCGGCAATGAGCGGCTTGGCGCACAGATCCAGCACCATATCAAAGTAGCGGCCGGGGTTGGGACTGGCCGCGCCAACATCAGTGAACTCTTCACCCACCTGAATGCCAGCCTGAAACGCGCCCAGATGACCGGTGAGATGCGTCACGCGACGACCCACCGCTGTCACGCGTGGCCCCCAATCGCGCACATCCGCACCTGGGGCAAACACCACCGTGGTGTGATGCGCAGCCACACGCTGTGCCACCTCACCCACGCTGGCATCGTCACCCAGAACAAGCACGCAACCACGGGACTCGTACACCACCACTTCGGGGGAAGTGTGGGCGTCGCCGTTGACGGGCGTTAAACCAGCCAAGCCAACAGGCGGTGTTGCCACACCTGCTGTACTCATGTTCCAACCTCGCTGGTCAAGTTGTTGCTAACCGGCAAACGCAGCTGTTCAGCAATCGCCTTCAAGTCAGACTGATCAAGCAAACAAGCCGCGCGCAGCAAGGCCGCTGTGGCCTGATAGAACGGTGTTTTTGCCATGCTCGACATACGTTCGCAGTGCTCGGGTATCCAGTTGAGTAGATGCGTATCTAGAAAATGGCGCTGCATGGCCAGCCACTGCGCGGCCAAACCAAGGTCTGCGGCATGATGCGCCACCATTTCCTGGTAGGCCAGCACTGACATGAAGCGCAGCTCTGTGCCCAAATAATCGGGCGGTCCTTGTTCCAGACCAAAGTCCACCAAACCGGCTTCCTGATAGCACTGGATCACATCCATGACCAAATCGCTGTTCATCTCCTGACCCAGCGCCGAACTCTCAAAAGGTGCGGCTAGCTCCGATTTATGGAGCACGCCGGCCAGTAGGTTTGTACGATCAACAGCCAAGGTCGTCAAGCCACCCTTATCGACCCGGGCAGACCGCAAAGCGCTTAGCAGTGACGCAGATTCCAATCCCAAAGGTATCAGCGGGTCAGCTTCGACCGTGCTCAGCACGGACTCCAACTCGCCCAGCCAGGGGTCTTGGGGCTGCTCGCTGACCAGGCGCGACAACAACCACCAGGTGCTGCTTCGGCGCTTGGCAACGTCAGCCAGTTCTGCGTTCACTGCTGTATTCATTTGGGTGCAGCGTAATAGGTCGGTTCGTTGGGCGCTTGGTGGCAAGTGATACAGCCTTTGCGATCCACCGGGCCGGTGGAGCCTTGCGGCTCGCCAGTGCGCAGGTACAAGATATCTTTCTCACCGCCGCCATGGCAGTCATCGCAAAACAGCTTTTGGCTGGTCTTGTGAATGGTGTGCCAACGGCCCAGTTCCGCCATCGATTTGGTCTTGGATGTCACCTTGACGGTCTTGGGGGCAGCTTTTTTCGGCGCCACGTCGGCTGCAAAAGCCGCGCCCACAGCCAGCGACAGACCTAGCAGGGTCAGCGTCAACAGTTTTTTCATGATACGGCTCCTTCTTCCAGAACGTAGTACACCTGAGGCGAGTTGCCAAACTTGGTCTTTAACTGTTTGGCGCCGGTTTCTTTGATGCGTTTGGAAATGTCCGAGTTCGGATCGTCAAGGTCGCCAAACATGCGAGCCTGCGTTGGGCAAACCAGATCGCAACTGGGTGTGTAAGCTTGGTCCTTGCCAATGCGATCCACCTTGCCGTCGGCCACAGCCTGCTCAAGCTTGTGGGTGCAGAAGGTGCACTTCTCAGCTGTATTGGATTTTTTGCGGTGCGTCGGGTGACGATCGGCATAGTCCAGGTTTTCAGCACCCAGTTTCTCTTTGCCAGGGGACAACTGAGCAATGGTTTTGTTGAGCTGCGGCACACCGTACGGGCAAACCGAGGCACAGTAACCGCAGCCAATGCATTTTTCGTAGTCAATGGTGACTACGCCAAAGGCGTTCTTGCTGATGGCTTTGGCTCCTACCCGATCACATGCCATTTTGCAAGACGGGTGCTCGCAATGCATGCAGTTCATGGTGTTGAACACTTTTTTGACCTTGGGATAGGTGCCCACTTCATATTCCACCATCACGTTCCACGGTGCATCAGGAGTGAAGTGATTTTCTGTGGCACAAGCCGCGATGCAGGCACGGCAGCCCATGCAACGCTTTTGATCAATCAATCTAACGAGTTTTGTCATGATGTTCTCCTTCGGTTAGGCCTTATAGACTTTGCACTTGGTGTCGTTGAAGGAATTCATTCCTGACGGAATGTCGGGATGCAACTCCAGCACACCGTTGATCCAGGTACCTTGTTTGGCCGCGGGGGAATAGCCCTTGCTCCATTGGCCGTAGTGGAACGAAATAGCCACGGTCTCCGGGTGAACCCCCTGAACTGCTTTGGCAATGCCCGTGGTTTTACCGACACGGGTTTCAACAACCACCTTGTCGCCAGTCTTGACGCCCATGGCCTTGGCTGCTACCACATTCATCACCACATAGTTGGTGTCAAGGTCATGACCGAGCGCCTGGTTGGTAATCACGTTATTGACGGTATTGCCCGACTGATACCGGTGCATCAGTTTATGGGTCACCAAGTAGAACGGATAGTCTTTGGCCTCGCGGTGCGGGGTGGGTTGTGCGTGATCGGGCGTAGGTAATGGCGAGTAGGCAATTTTGTACTTGGCCAGGTCAATGCGCGTGATGTTATTGGCCTTGACGGTCTTTTCAACCTTCTCGAAGGTGCCAATCATGTGATCTGCATACAGTTTGAACTTGGGCTTACCAGGGCCTTTGAACACGTGCTCAACGCCATGAAGATACTTCCCTTTGACGTCCTTTTTCTTGGCTGTAAAGCCATGTTCGAGTGCGTAAGAAAAGTCTTTCTTGGTCTTGCTGGTCCACATGACCTCAACCATTTCCCTGGGGGTGTAGTCTCGACCCGTCTGAAAAACGATACCTTTCAAACCCCAAGTCTTATTGCAGGCTGTCAGGTACTTATCGCGTAGGCCCAACCGTTTTGACAGTTCAAACAAGATGGAAGTGGCGTCGTGCTCCAGGTTATAGGGATTGGCCATGGGCTGACGAATCGACACAATGCCTGTCATTTCTGGGTTCGTCTTGCAGGGTGAGTTATGCCATGACTCCAGATAGGTCTTGTCGGGTAACACAATGTCACCATACCAAGCGGTTTCGGTCAGCAGGATATCAATCACCACATTGAAGGTCTTGGTCATGCCTTCAAATTGCTCCCAAGAGTTGGACGTTGCCATCGGCCTGTTGGTGCCGTAAAACATCTGCATTTCCGGCTCATATTCCAGACCCCACGATTTTGGATCCAGGATTGTGATGTTGCTTTGTTGCGCGATGTTATGGTGGGAATTGGGGTGAAACACACTCATCTGCATATCAGCGCGTTTTGGCGGGTATTCACACTTGGCAGGTTCCAGATAATCAGGATGATTGTTGACGTGACCAAGCAGCAGCCCGCCCACAGAATCAATCGCACCCACCAATGAATTCAGAATCAACGCGGAACGTGAACTCTGCACACCAAACTCTTTGGCGGCCAGACCGCGGAATGTGTAAGCAGCAACGGGCCGATAACGCAGCTTGACGCCATCAACTTCCTTGAACTCGCCAATACGCGCCTCTTTGCCGAAGGTGGCTGCCAGTCGAACGACATCAGCAGCCGGCACGCCTGTGATTTCTTCTGCATATTGCGGCGTGATGGTCTTTAGGCCATCGGCAAACACAGTGAACGCGGTGCGCACGGGTTTGCCGTCCACGGTAAAGCTGCCTTTGAGCGTTGGCTTGACGTTTTCGGTATAAGCCACTGCAGCGTTGGTCACAGCGTCCCAGACCAAAGGTGTCTTACCGTCTTTGTCCATAACCACGTGGCCATCGGCTCCCACCAGTTGTGGTGAGTTGGTCATGGTCGTGAGGAACTCTTCGTCGATCGTACCGGCATCAATCAGTTGCTTGCAAATAGCCAGAATCAAGACCACGTCTTTGCCTGGGCGCATAGGTACCCATTCATCTGCCTTAGCGGCGCAATTGGACAACCGGGGTTCAATCACGACCACTTTCAATCCACGCTCACGACCCTGGGCAGTTGCCCAATCCAACCAGCGCGACGATTGCTCACCTTCGTGATAGTTGGAGCCAAAATTAAACAGCAAGTTGGTGTATTTCAGGTCGGGGATGTGCCCGTGGTAGCCCCAAGTGAGTTCGTCGGCCACGTGGCGAGCGGCTTCACACGTGGTGGTGCGGTGCGTGCCGTTGGGTGACCCATAGGCACTGAGGAACGCCTTCATGAAGGCATCACCGATCAGGTATTTCCCTTGACCCCATTGAAAGACCAGCTTGGAGGGGTTGTCGGCGTGAATCTTTGCCAACCTGGAAGCGACCAATTCAAACGCCTCGTCCCAACTGATTTCAACAAACCCTGGGTCTTCATTCGGGCCCTTCTTGGGGTTGGTGCGCTTCATGGGTTTTTTCAGGCGAAACGGGTCGTAGGTGTTGTACATACCGGAAACACCCTTGGGGCAGATGCCGTGGTTGTAAACCTCAACGCCTTCAGCGTCCGGGTAAATCGTCTTGATCACACCGTTCACCACGTTGCCCTGGATGGCGCAAAAGTTAGGGCAAATCGAGCAACGTGACTTGATGTGTTTGACTTCAAGCGGCGCACGCGGCGCTGCCTTGCCCTTGGCGACGGGCTTGGCAGTTTTCACCGCCTGGGCCACGGCATCCAGACTGACACCGGCGGCGGCGCCCAATGCGCCCATGCCTTGGATAAAACCTCTTCGAGCTAGCTTCACTTGGCTTCTCCTGTAAAAAAACTGGGGTGACTGCGTCATCTGTGCCACTTGATTTGACTGAGTTCAGTCAATACACAAACGATCAGGGCAACCTAGTAGCGCAAACTTCGTGCCACAGTTGACACCATGTAAACCACAGTCTTTCGGCCAAGCCGGGTTACCCGTGGGTAACGGATGCCCTAAAAACGGCACACTGAAGGACTTGTCATCACTAGAATCACGCCGTGCAAAAGCCCATTTCATGGGGACTTAACGGCCAGAAGATGCCAACATACCCCAGTGCGTTACCAGCGGGTAACGCCAAAGTGCTTTCAAGCGGGAAGTTACCCGCGGGTAACGAGAGAAAACATGTTCAAACTGCTTCGAATCTTCGCTCTGCTTGGTTGCTTGATCGGGGTGTTTTTGCCCATACCAAGTAGCGCTGCGGGTCCGACGATTCGCATCGCCATGACCCCGGCGTTTCTGCATGACCAGCATGCGATGCTGGCACAGTGGCGGGATTACCTACAAACGCATACCAAACGCCCGGTGGAGTTCATCCAACGCGACCGCTACCGTGAAACCATTGACTTGCTGCAGCAGCAAAAGGTCGATTTCGCCTGGGTGTGCGATTATCCTTACCTGGTGTTGAAAAAGGACGTGAATTTGCTGGCGGTGGCCTTGCACCAGGGCAAACCCAGCTACCAGGCTTACCTGATCGTGCCGATCAGTGACACCACCACGCGCCGCATTGCTGACCTGAAGAACACGATTTTTGCGTTTGCCGACCCCTACTCCAACACCGGCTATTTGTCGCCCCGTTTTGAGATTCAACGCAGCGGCGCAGACCCTGCCACATTTTTCAAGCGCACATTTTTCACCTGGTCACACCGCAAGGTGATCGACGCGGTGGCCAGCGGTGTGGCGCAGGGCGCGTCGGTCGACAGCTATGTGTGGGAGTCGTTGGCCAAGGTGCGCCCGGACATCACTGCCAAAACACGCATTGCCTGGAAATCAGAACTGTATGGCTTTCCGCCCATGGTGGCGCAGCGCAACGTGCCTGCGGCGGACTTTGCCTTGATGCAAGGCGTGCTGATGAACATGCAAAACAATGCCCAAGGTCGGAATCTCTTGAACAGGTTGAATCTGGATGGCTTCATCAAAGGGTCACCCAAACTCTACGACGGCGTGGCAGAGATGATGCGGCAATTTGGCGAGCCCTGATGCGCCTGTTTGACCTCAGCCTGCGCTACAAAATGCCGCTCTGGGGCGGTGGACTGATTCTGGCCACTGCACTGGCGCTGTCGGCATCGTTCATGCTGCAGGCGTGGGACAACTTGCATCACGACTTGCAGAAAAATGCCGAAGATCTGGCACGCATCACGGCGCGTTCGCTGTTCCCGGTGATGTTGCATGACGAGGTTTGGCAAGCTTATGAAGTGGTGACCTTGCCGTTTGCCGCCAACCCGGCATCGGCGCAGACGGAAAGCCTGGTGGTCTTCGATAGCGAGCAGCGCGTGTACGTGTCGTCGCGCTCGCATGAGCACAGCTTGCTGCAGCCCATGGCTGAGTTGGGGCCGGAATATGCGGCCCTGGCTCAGCATTTGCCCAAGGACCCTGAGGCGCCGGTTTTCGTCAGTGACGCGCCAGGCGCACAGCATATCTACGTTGCCCTGCCAGTGGCCAATGATGGCGTTCGGCTGGGCACGGTGGTGGTGGGCTACAACAAGTCGCTGTTGTGGCAACGTTTTTCACAGTTGCTGCTCAACGCGGTGGGGATCACGCTGCTGGTGCTGGGGGTGCTATTGCCCATTACTGCTTATTGGGGGCGACGCATGATGAGCCCGATGCAATGGATTACCGGTCGAATTCGACATATTGGGGAGGCCAACACTGCGGCGATTGACCCCAAGCTCTACCCCTATCAGGATGAGGTTGGCCTGCTGTACCAGGCTTACGCCGACATGCACGCCAAATTGCAAGAAAAGGCTTTGGTCGAAAAAGAAATGGTCAAAAGCGAGCGCATGGCCGCAGTGGGCAGACTCACCGCCAGCATCGCGCATGAAATCAACAACCCTTTGGGCGGCATGCTCAACGCCATCAGCACCCTCAAGCGACACGGCAGCCCCGACCCAGTGACGCAAAAGACCGTCTCGCTGCTGGAGCGTGGCCTGTCGCAAGTCAAGGAAACTGTCGCGGCTTTGTTGGTGGAGGCCAAAGTCAAGAGTCGCCCCTTAAATACCTCTGACTTTGATGACGTGCGCGTGCTGGTGTCGCATGCCATCAAGAAACAGTCCACCCAGATGCATTGGGTGGTGACCGTCCCCGATGGCATGGCACTGCCGTCAACCCTGGTGCGCCAGGTGCTGATCAATTTGCTGCTCAACGCGATTGCCGCGTCGGGTAGGAGCGGACGTGTGAGTTTGCAAGCAAAAACCAATGAAGCGCAACTGGTGATGGTGGTCGAGAACACCGGCACACCAATGCTGCCCGAACAGTTGGCGCGTTTGTATGAGCCCTTCACCAGTTTTTCAGAAAATGGCAATGGCCTGGGCTTGTGGATTTGTTACCAGATCGTCACCCAGCTCGGCGGTACCATTCACGCCGAATCTGGCGCGCAGCAAACGCGATTCACCGTTATTCTTCCCTTAAGCTCCCCGCATGAAACCACTGACCAACAGAATTTGCCTGATTGAAGACGATGAACTGATGGGGGAGTCCCTGTCGGATCGTTTTGAATTGGATGGGTTTGCTTTTGACTGGCACCGCAACGGCAGCGATGCGCTGGCGGCGCTGCGCAGTCAGGACTACGCCTTGGTGGTCAGCGATATCCGCTTGCCCGACCTTACTGGTGATGCGTTGTTTGATCATTTGCTAGCCGATGGGCATCGGCTGCCCCCCTTTATTTTCATTACCGGGTATGGCGAGATTGCCACCGCCGTTAATTTGATGAAAAAAGGCGCGCGCGACTACATCACCAAACCCTTTGACCTGGATGCCTTGATCGACAAGATCAGCGATATTGTTTTGCCTGGCGCGCAAGTGCTTGGCGTTGGTCTAGGTCAGTCGCCGGCCATGCAACAAATCCAGGCCATGTTGATGCGCCTGGCGCGCAGCCCGGCATCGGTGCTGATCACCGGCGAGTCGGGTGTCGGCAAGGAGCGCGTTGCACGCGCCCTGCACGACCTGAGCGGGTCGCACAAACCCTTTATTGCCGTCAATTGCGGCTCACTGACCGAAAGCCTTTTGGAGGCCGAGCTCTTTGGCTACGAAAAAGGGGCGTTCACCGGCGCGGCACGAACCAAAAAAGGCGTTTTTGAACAGGCCGATGGGGGCACGCTCTTTTTGGATGAAATTGGCGACACGCCACCGGCCATGCAAGTCAGGCTGTTGCGTGCACTGCAAGAGCGCAATATTGTGCGTGTCGGTGGTGAAACGCTCATCCCGGTGAACATTCGTCTGATCTGCGCCACCCACCAGTTGCTGCAAGAGCGGGTGGTCAGCGGTGCGTTCCGCGAGGATTTGTATTACCGTATCAATGTGGTCGAACTGCGCATCCCCCCGTTGCGTGAACGCCCTGAAGACATCTTGCCACTGGCGCATACGCTATTGGCAGAAATCACAGCCACCAGCGGCCAATCACCGCCTGGCTTTACCGCAGCGGCGGAACATGCGCTCAAAGCCTACCCTTGGCCTGGCAATATCCGGGAACTCAAAAACAGCCTGGAGCGCGCTTGTTTGATGTGTGACGGACACCTGATTACGCACGATGTGTTGTTTGAGCGTCCCGCCCCGGCCATCGCTGGTCAGCAAGACCTGGCCAACAGCCTGCGCGACTACCTGAGCGAATGTGAACGTGACTTTATTGTGCGTACCCTGATTGAATACGACTGGCAAATTCAGCTGTGCGCCGACTCACTTGGCATCAGCCGTAAAAACCTCTGGGAGCGCATGCGAAGGCTTGGCGTGGATAAAGGAAGCGCGGTTCAATAATGAGCGTGGCTCAAGCGTCGCGTGATGTTCCGATGTCGGCTTTCGTTTACCGCCCTGCCCTTGAGTAGTTCTTCACCGATTTCAACAATGCGGGTGGCAAACAGCCAATTGGGCGACATCTTTTTGGCGCTGCAACGACGATAACTTTTCTGCTGCCCGAAAGCAGGCACTCGGGAGCACCCGCTGTTGGCCGAATCCGGTGGCCCGTTTTTATAAAAGGTTCGCCACAAAGCTGCCTGTCGATCCCTAGGTGGCAACGGCCGCTTTGGAGCGTGCAGATCGCAAATTTCTACGACCGGAAACGCTGCAGTGCTTACTTAAAGTTGCCCGTGACCAATGTCAGCAATGCGGATCGGAGGCCGCCAATTGAATGACAGCTTTAGGGAAACTCGGCAGCGAAAATTTTCCGGCTACCCGAAAGCTACCACCCGTGGGCCCCCGCTATTGGTCGAGTCCGGGTACTCCGGTTGGCGAAATCAACGCTACATTGCCGACTTTTCGGTGTACGCCCGACCGACTGCATTGGAGCAACCCGACCGATAAGTTATGTAACTGAACCTCGCTCTCGTCTTGGATCGGCAGATCGAAATCTTTCAAGCGAAAACCGCAGGAACTGGCAGGTATGAGTGACCTGGTTAAACCTGCGTGACACCCAGCACCTCCGTCGAGCCAACCCTTAAGCGCTTCGCTCTTTCTAAGGGCTCGTAAAGTAATAAATTGGACATTTTGACGGCCAGATTTGGGATGCAGTGCTAGGCGCAAAACGCGCCGTTTAGCTCTGCTAAACAAGCGATTTGCAACGACGCAATGCGCCCAAAGATGGCTGGGCAAATGTACAAGTTATTGCTTTGCGAGCCCTAAGTGGATCGCGTTGATCAAAGCAGCGCAAAAAACCATCACGAAAGCTGAATCGACTGACGGCAGACACCCCCCAAGGCCTGTGCCAAGCGCATGGATGGGCTACCATCATTGCCCATCCCCATGCACACCCGCTCCATCCCCACCCCGCGCCCTCTGGAAGTCGCCCTGCTGGCTTCGGTGTTCATCGTCTCGGCCTGCGGGCTGGTGTATGAGCTGGCTGCCGGGGCGCTGGCCTCGTACCTGTTGGGCGACTCGGTGCTGCAGTTTTCCACCATCATCGGCACCTATTTGTTTGCCATGGGTGTGGGTTCGTATTTGTCGCGCTTTTTCGAGCGCCAGTTGCCCGCCCATTTCTTACGCATAGAACTGCTTGTAGCCCTTATAGGTGGTGCGCTACCAGCTCTATTATTTATAGCAAATGCCGAACTGCCTGGGGCTTTCAGGTGGCTGCTCTACGCACTGGTGCTGGCGGTGGGCACGCTGGTGGGGCTGGAGATTCCGCTGGTCATGCGCATCCTGAAAAAAAATGTGGCACTGAAAGATTTGGTGTCGCAGGTGCTGACCTTTGACTACCTGGGTGCGCTGGCGGTGTCGCTGGCGTTTCCGCTGCTGCTGGTGCCTCAGCTTGGGCTGATTCGCACCGGCCTGCTGTTTGGGCTGATGAACGCGGCGGTGGCGGTGTGGGCGCTGTGGCTGTTTCGGGATGAATTACGCCAGTTCAAGGCACACGCCGTGGCTTGCGCACTCACGCTGGCGGCATTGGGTGCTGGTATGGCCAGCGCCGATCAGGTGACCACTTGGGCTGAAGACAAGCTCTACCAAGACAAGGTGGTGCTGGCGCAGACCACGCCCTACCAGCGCATTGTGGTGACGCACGGGCCGGGTGCGGGGCGCGCCGGTTACCGGCTTTTTTTGAACGGCAATCTGCAGTTTGCCCAGCGCGACGAATACCGCTACCACGAGGCCTTGGTTCACCCGGTGATGGCCGCTTATGCGCTAGCAGCTCCCAAAAAAGTAGCTGTTCTGGGTGGTGGCGACGGCATGGCGGTGCGCGAAATCCTGAAATACCAAGGTGTGGAAAGCGTCACGCTGGTGGAGCTGGACCCAGCAATGACCGCGCTTTTTTCAACCCAACCCATGCTGACCCAGCTCAATGCCAAGTCACTGAACTCACCCAAGGTCAAGGTGGTCAATGCCGATGCGTTTACCTGGCTGGAGGGCAGTGCCGAGGTGTTTGACGTGATCGTGGTCGATTTCCCCGACCCAACCAATTTCAACATCGGCAAGCTTTACACAAATTCGTTTTATGCGCTGCTGGACAAGCACCTGGCGGCCAGCGGTTACGCGGTGATTCAGACCACCTCGCCACTGGTGGCACGGCAGAGTTTCTGGACGGTGGTGGCGACCATTGAATCGGTGGGCTTGACCGCCACGCCCTACCACGCGCATGTGCCCAGCTTTGGTGAATGGGGTTATGTGGTGGCCAGCCGCAGGCCGTACCGGTTACCGACCCAGCTGCCTGAGGGGCTGCGCTTTTTGACCCTGCACGGCTTGCCTGCGCTGTTTGATTTTCCGCAGGACATGGCGCGTGTACCGGCTGAGGTCAACCGCCTGTCCAACCAGGTGCTGGTCACCACCTACGAGGCCGAGTGGGGTCGGGTGGCGGCGCACTGAGTGAGGGTTTAAGCCCTGCGGATGAATGCAGGGGGGTGCGACGGAAAATGTGTCAGGCTGTTGATGAACTGGATGATTTTCTTCCACCCTGCGTTGAGCATTTCACCAATGGCTTCTGAACGCATTTGGTTGGCGTCATCAATATAAGCCTGAATTTCGTCGTAGTCGTAAGTGTGTTCCATGATGTGGATCCTTGTCTGTTGAACCAGCTCTTTTTGAGAGCACGGTGCTACGATAGCTTGAACGCTGCATTGCAACAAACGATGCTTTTTCAGGCAACAGATTAGAAAAACTCAGCCATGACCTTTCGCTTGCCGCCCTTGAATGCCTTACGCGCTTTTGAGGCAGCGGCACGGCATCTGAGCTTCAAGCACGCGGCGCAAGAACTATCGGTCACGCCCACGGCCATCAGCCACCAGATCAAGCTGCTGGAACAGGCGCTGAATCTGCAGTTGTTCACCCGTCTGACCCGTGCCCTGGAACTCACGCCGCAGGGTCTGGCGATGTTGCCCAAAGTGCGTGAAGGTTTGAATTGCTTTGCCGCCGCCGTGGAAAGTGCCCGCACCCAAGGCAACACGGAGCGCCTGGTGGTGGTGATGCCGCCGTCTTTTGCCACCCGCTGGCTGGTGCCACGGCTGCGCAGTTTTGCGCTGGCACACCCTGACATCCACCTGCATGTCATCCGTTCCAACAAAACCATTGGTGGTACGCAGACGGCCAGCTTGATCAGCTTTGAAGACGAGGTGCAGCTGCAGCCCGAGGATGCCCTGGTGGTGATCCGGTTTGGCGACGGCGACTACCCAGGTTTTCAGGTTGAACGCATGTTTGGCGCAGACTACATCGCCGTGTGCAGCCCTAAATTGCTGACCGGCGAGCCAGCGCTGCGTGTGCCAGACGACATGCGCCACCAGGTGCTGCTGCATGACGAAACCATCACCAGCATGCGCACCGGCTCGGCCTGGGACGAATGGTTCAAGCAGGCCGGTGTCAAAGGTGTCGACACCCAGGCTGGGCCGCACTTCAGCGATTCGGGCATGGCCTATGTGGCCGCGCTGGATGGGCTGGGAGTGGCGCTGGCCTTCAAGCCGCTGGTGGCCAGTGCCCTCGCACAGGGTCGACTGGTGGCTCCGTTTGACATTGCTGTGAGCCAAAGTTACGCCTATTTTTTGCTGGTGCCCGAAGTCTGGACCCACCGGCCCGCCGTGCAGGCTTTTCGCAGCTGGTTGCTCACCCAAGCGCTGGACCAAGAGCCGACACATGAGCAGGCACCCGCAGGTTGACCGCCCCACCTGCACAGACATGGGTGAATACATGGGTTTTGACCGCCGCCTTTTTTTGGCCACCGCCACCGCCTCTGCACTGCCCTTGCTGGGTTGCAAGGCAAGCGCCGACATCACCGGGGGCTTCACAGGCGTAGCACAGGCGCGCGGCCACTTGCTGCAACAGCCCCAGACTTGGCCACTGCCCTCACTCACCCGCCACACCGATGTGTTGATTGCTGGTGGCGGTGTGGCCGGTCTGGCCGCAGCGCGTGCCTTGCGGCTCAAGGGCGTAGAAGACTTTGCCTTGCTGGAGCTGGAAGACGAGGCGGGCGGCAATGCCCGTGGCGGAGCCGTCAACGGTGTGCCGTGCCCGCTGGGTGCGCATTACCTGCCCGTGCCCGGCAACAACGCGCCCGAGGTGCAAAACCTGCTGGAGGAACTGGGCTTGCGCACACGCCAAGCCGGACGCTGGGTGATGGATGAGCGCCACCTGTGCCACAGCCCACAAGAGCGTCTGTTCTTCAACGGCGCGTGGCAAGAAGGCCTGCTGCCACTCAACGGCGTGGGGCCGCAGACGCTGGCGCAGTACCAGCAATTTTCTGATCTGGTGGCGCAGCAGCAGCGCCAGGCACGCTGGACGATTCCTATAAGAAATCAGCCTCTAGCCCAGGTTCAGCAAGCGCTAGCAGCTATCACATTTGAAGCATTTTTGAACCAGCACCAGCTCACTGATGCGCATCTGCGCTGGTACCTGAACTACTGCTGCCGCGACGACTACGGCGCTGGCCTGGCCACCGTGTCGGCCTGGGCGGGCATCCACTACTTTGCTAGCCGCCACGGTTTTGCAGTGCCGGGGCGCGAGGCAGTCGAGCGCGAGGGCCTGCTGACCTGGCCCGAGGGCAACGCCTGGCTGACGCGCCGCCTGGCCGCGCCCTTAAAAGAGCGTTTACACACCGGCCAAGTGGTGCTGCGCATCACCCACGTCAAACACGGCGTGGAGGTGGATGCCTTCGACACCGCCACGCAAACCGTAGTGCGCTGGCAGGCCAAACGGGCCATCGTGGCGCTGCCGATTTTTGTGGCGGCACGGGTGGTGCAAAACCCGCCCGACTGGCTGACGCAGGCCGCTGGGCAAATGGTTTATGCACCGTGGCTGGTAGCCAACGTCCATCTGCGCACGGCACTGCAAGACCGACCCGGTGCGCCACCAAGCTGGGACAACGTGGTGTATGGTGACGCATCCACCGCGCCCGGCTTGGGTTACGTCGATGCCAGCCACCAAAACCTGCAACCGATACCCGGGGCGACCGTGCTGACCTATTACCAGGCGCTGGGTGAGCTTGGTTGGTCTGGCAGGCAGATGTTGTTGAACACCAGTTGGAACAGCTGGCGCGACGCGATTCTGGCCGAGTTGGCGCGGCCACACCCAGACCTGGCGGCCAAAGTGACGCGCATCGACATCACTCGCTACGGTCATGCCATGGCTGTGCCGGTACCAAATGTTTACGGCAAAACAAGCCTGCAGCCCATTTATTACATGGGTAAGCAGCTATCAAATACATATCAAAGTGTGCCCACGTTTGAGCGCCTGGCGTTTGCCCACGGGGACTGGGCGGGTTACTCGGTGTTTGAAGAAGCCTTCACGCGGGGACACTGGGCTGGTTAAACCTAGATGCCTCAGTTGGACGCGCCCGAGTGGGCTTCTGGCGGCGCGGCTGGGTTGGTGTGACGACGTAGCAGGCCACTGCCCACAAGCAGGCGCAACGACCCCAGGCGCGTTGCCAGTGGCTCAATCGGGTGCGTAGCGCTACCACCCAAAAGGTGAACCCGACTGAATATCCCTTTTCCGGCGGCACTGACGGGCGCATTGCGTCGTTTCAATCCACTTGTTTAGCAGAGCTAAACGGCGCGTCTTGCGCCTAGCACTGCATCCCGTCAGCACTCGCCATAAACGGTACATTTGCAATTTCCACATCCCTCATTGAAGAAAACAAGCGGTCAACTGAGGAATCTAGGTTAAAAATTACCAGGCTCCTGACCTAACGAGTTGTTCCCAGGATGAACCCTTGGTCTTGTAAATGGCGATGGAAAAATGACGTAATTCACCTTTGTCGTCCCAGCGCATGCTGCCCGTGACGGGTGCATAACCGTCAATTTTGTGCAAGGCCTGGGTAATTGCCTCGGGTTTGACTGAGTCACTGCGGCGTATCGCATCGGCCAGTACATGCATGGCATCGTAGGTGTAATGCCCACCGTAGGTTGGATCAATTTTGAATTTGGCGCGGTATTTTTCCAGAAAGGTGGCTCCGGATGAGCCGAATTCTCGCGTCTCCAGAATCGGAGAGCTGGCGAAAAGTCCCTTCAGAATGCCACCGCTCTTTAGGGTGTCGGTGGTTTTCAGTGTGTCTGAACCCAACAACTGCAACTGGGTGTAGCCAATTGTTTTCAAGGCATCAATGAGTGCAATGACCTGGAAATCGCTCATGGTGTTAACAATCACCTCGATCTTCTCGTTCTTGATCTGGTTGGCCAAGGCTTCAAATTTTGTGATGGTTTCGTCAAAAGACTGGCGCATGACAACCGTTTTATTGGCTTTGGTCAGCTCAACTGCCGCTCCGTTTGCCAGGTCTTTTCCATACGGCGTGCCGTCGTCCAGCACGGCATACCGGGTTGCAGAAAACTGTGAGGCCGAAAAACTACCCATGGCCAACGCCTGTAAGTTGTCATTGGCCACCAGTCGAAAGACATTGTTAAACCCCAGTTGGGTGAATTTTGGGTTGGTTGATATAGCCAGCTGTGCCACATGTTTCTCGGCATAGATGGGTGCGGCGGCAATGCTGACCCCTGAATTAAGGTGGCCAATCACCGCGACCACGCCAGCATCAACCAGGCTTTGAGCCACCTCTTTCCCAGTTTGTGGATTGGCATGGTCATCTACCGCCATCACTTCAATCGTGACCGGCTTGCCATTGATGTTAAAACCTTCCTTATTCAGTTCTTCCACAGCCAGATTGACACCGTTGAGCAAATCCTGACCCAACGCGGCCAAGTTTCCGGTCAAAGGCTGTGCCACACCAATTTTGATGGTGGACGGGGTGTTGTTACAACCTTGAAGCAACAGGCTTGACGCAATAAGCGGCAACACCCAATGTGACAAGAGTCGACATTTCAGAGCGGAAAAAGATAAAAACATAGGTGCATGCATTGGATAAGGACTAAAAGACTGAACTATAAAATTTTGTGCATGTTTTTTGTCCCGGACTTACCCGAGTGCATTCAAAGGATTAATTGATCATTAGCCGATTGAATGCCGACAGTGTTCATTCAAATTCACACGCCATCATTTCAAACAGCACACCCCGGCGAAGTGACACCTTCGACACCTGCAAGCTTTCAGTGTGCAGCAGTTTGATTAAACCCAAATAATCCATTAGGCGGCACTTCGTGCCTGCATGCTGCCTGGCTACGTGATTTGCGGCCATTTTGCCCGTCCGTTCGTCGTCCATAGCTACGGCTATGACACCTCCTCTGACCTAGCCAGCCTGGAAAATTCATCGATTTCATTTTGTAACCATTTTGATGAAACAGACTCCTAGGATCATTTGCTTCACACAGGGTCTGAGTGGCTAGCGCACGCGCATGGACTGCATCAAATTCAGACTATCGTTCGGCAAAACGCTCCAAACAGTTCCAACCAAGCGCCATGGCCTGCACAGACAGATTGCGCTCCTGGTTAAAACTGTTGCCCAGGCGCACGGTCTCCTTGAGTTAACGTGAACAACGCCCACAGCCGACAAGAATGACGTGTCGTAGGGCCGTCTTCAGTCGGCCATGGCGGGTTGAAACCCGCCCTACGCAGGGCATACGTGTTTCATGCTCAGTGGTGTCCTTGTTGAACATGGACGTTAGTCTAAACACTGAATATGGCCGTGCGCCACACGCCCAACTTCAAGACAAAAACTGTTGGAGCCCAAGTCAATAGCTGCCAGGTAAGGGATGTGGAAATTGCAAATGTACCGTTTATGGCGAGTGCTGACGGGCTGCAGTGCTAGGCGCAAGACGCGCCGTTTAGCTCTGCTAAACAAGTGGATTGAAACGACGCAATGCGCCCGTCAGTGCCGCCGGAAAAGGGATATTTGTAATTTCTGCATCCCAAAGTGCTATTTTTCATAAAACCAACTTGTTGTTTGCAGATATCAAGTCACCCATATTCCGCACGCCACCCCGGTTCGACAGCTTTGATAAGCATGGCAGATAAAAAACTGACAAACTCGCGCTGTTTGCGCTTGGCTTTAAATTACGCATGAACCCTGTGCGTCTCGCTCCAGGGTGCGTAAAGTCATAAGGGCTCGCAATGCAATATCTTGTTCTTTTTGATGCCAAGATTTGGGATGCAGTGCAAGATGCTCTTAGGCACACTTGATCTGTTTCTGACAGCTTCTTCATTCCAAACCAGCCACAATCCATTAGGCATGAATGCATGGTGAGGTGCGTTACAAGGAAGTTTGGCTGGCCAAGAGGCGTTCAAAGCCGTAGCTATGGACGACGAACGGACGGGCAAAATGGCCGCAAATCACGTAGCCAGGCAGCAGGCAGGCACGAAGTGCCACCTAATGGATTATCTGGGTTCATTTCAACCAAAGGAAAACCATGTCTTCATTCGACTACCAACTCTTTGTCATCGGCGGTGGCTCTGGCGGTGTGCGTGCCGCACGCATTGCCGCCAACCTGGGCGCGCGCGTGGCCATTGCCGAGAGCTTTCGCTACGGCGGTACGTGCGTTATTCGCGGTTGCGTGCCCAAGAAGCTGCTGGTCTACGCGTCGCACTACGCACAGGAATTCGCCGACGCGGCAGGTTTCGGCTGGAGCGTGCCAGCAGCCACCTTTTCATGGCCCAAGCTGATTGCAGCCAAGGACGAGGAGATCAGCAAACTCAGCGCCATGTACGAGAAAAACCTGCTCGGCGCCGGTGTCACCGTGCTGCAAGGCGCAGCAACCGTGCTGGATGCGCACACGGTAGAGGTCAACGGCCAGCGCATCCGTGCCGAGCATATTCTGGTGGCCACCGGTGGCACACCGTTTCTGCCCAAATTGCCGGGCATCGAACACGCCATCACCTCCAACGAGGTGTTCAACCTGCCCACGCAACCCAAACGGGTGCTGATTGTGGGTGGGGGCTACATTGCGGTGGAGTTTGCTGGCATCTTTCACGGGCTGGGCTCAGACGTGACGCTGGCTTACCGGGGCGAGCAGATTTTGCGCGGTTTTGACGACGATCTGCGCAAGCATTTGCACGATGAAATGGCGCAAAAAGGCATTCGCATCCAACTGCACGCTGACGTAACCGGTATTGAGAAACAGGCAGACGGCAGCCTGCAGGTGGGCTTGCGCAGTGGCGCTGCCGATGCAGCACATGCGGTGGATGCTTCGACGCGCACCGAGGTGTTTGATGCCGTGCTCTATGCCACCGGGCGCGTGCCCAACACGCAGGGTTTGGGGCTGGCGCAGGCGGGTGTCACGCTGGACAAAACCGGCGGCGTGGTGGTGGACGACTACGGCCACAGCAACATGCCCAGCATCCACGCCGTGGGCGATGTCACCAACCGCATTGCGCTCACGCCGGTAGCCATTCGCGAAGGTGCGGCACTGGCCAACACCCTGTTTGGCGCTGCACCCACTGCGGCTGACCTGACCACCGTGCCGTCAGCCGTGTTCAGCCAGCCGCAAATCGGCACCGTGGGCCTGACGGAGGCTCAGGCGCTGGCCAAGGTGGTGCAGATCGACATCTACCGCGCCAACTTCCGTGCCCTGGGCAGGGGTCTGGCGGGTGGCAAAGAGCGCACGCTGGTCAAGCTGATTGTGGACAGTGCCAGCCAGCGCGTGCTGGGCGCGCACATGGTGGGTGACGATGCTGCTGAAATCATCCAAAGCATCGCCATTGCCATCCGCATGGGCGCTACCAAGGCCAACTTCGATGCCACCGTGGCGCTGCACCCCACGTCAGCCGAGGAGTTTGTGACCCTGCGCGACAAAACCACCCGCACAAGGGTTTAGCGACATGCGAACACCTGTCTTCGTTCAGTTGCATCACCCCGATCAG
>Ga0210030_1000080_pt1 | contig 68628 bp, 65 predicted proteins | sample CryGeymeta201523_FD_183986 | JGI IMG/M metagenome (GOLD analysis project Ga0210030, IMG submission 183986) | Groundwater microbial communities from Crystal Geyser aquifers in Utah, USA - Crystal Geyser metaG 2015-23 (SPAdes) (version 2) | ecosystem: Environmental > Aquatic > Deep subsurface >...
ATTGAGGTGAGGGATTCTGGCAGCCGATTGCGGGAGCGACCGCTTGCAGCCCTTCCCGCACCGCCGGCTCCGCCGCACCGTGTCAGGGCGCGGTCGCGACACGTTACTGCGCAAGCAGCCGATTGCGGGAGCGACCGCTTGCAGCCCTTCCCGCACCGCCGGCTCCGCCGCACCGTGTCAGGGCTGCAGTCCGGCCCACAAAACCCGCTACTCCCTGTGGCTCGGGTTTTAACCCGACACATTTGCCGCGTAGCCCGGAATGCGCGACTCGTCCACCGCGTCGATCTGCTCCGGGGCGAGGAATTGGCGCGCATAGTCCAGATAGACTTTTTCGCGGATGAACACATCAAATAGTTCGGGGTCGATGTGGCCGTTTTCCTTGAACTTGCCGAGGATGGTGAGCGATTCGGTCAGGGTCTTGCCTTCCTTGTACGGGCGATCCTTGGCCGTGAGCGCCTCAAAGATGTCGGCGATACCCATCAGCCGCGCCTGCACCGACATCTGCTCGCGCGTCAGCCCCCTCGGATATCCCTTGCCGTCCATGCGTTCGTGGTGGCCGCCCGCGTATTCCGGCACGCGCTTGAGATGCCGGGGCCAGGGCAGCGATTCCAGCATCTTGATGGTGACGACGATGTGGTGGTTGATGATCTCGCGCTCGGCGGCGGTGAGCGTGCCGGCACGGATGGTGAGATTTTCCAGCTCGTCGGCCGACAGGAAATCCTCTTCCACACCTGCCGCGTTGCACCAGCGGCGGGCCGCGATGCGCTGCACGCGCCCGACATCGGCATCCGACATTTTTTCGCCGCCGATGTTGCTGCGGCGCAGGAATTCGCGGTCGTCATCAAGCTGCGCGATGAAGGCGTCGTATTCATCCCGGGTGCGCCTGCCTTCGAGCATAGCAATGCGTGCATCGCGCTTGAGCACCTCAAAACGGGTGTCGATGAGGCGGATGCGGTCAAACAGGGTGTGCAGTTTGGTCGCCTTGTCCACCACATGCACCGGCGTGGTGATCTTGCCGCAGTCGTGCAGCAGGCCGGCCATCTTGAGTTCGTAACGATCCTGGTCGGCGAGCTTGAAGTCTTTGAGCGGCCCCGTTTCAGTCCGGCTGGCCGCTTCGGCCAACATCATGGTCAGCACCGGCACGCGCGCGCAATGTCCGCCGGTATAGGGCGATTTATCGTCGATCGCGGTGTTGATGAGTTTGATGAAGGCCTCGAACAGTTCTTCGAGGTGCTGGATCAGTCGCTGGTTCCTGACGGCGATGGCCGCCTGCGAGGTCAGCGACTCCAGCAGTTTCTGGTCATCCCTGGAGAATTGCAGCACCTCGCTGTGCGTCTCGTCCATGGCATTGATGAGTTGCAGCACACCGATGACTTCATGCTCGTGGTCGCGCATCGGCACGGCCAGAAAGGAACGCGAGCGGTAGCCGGTCTTGGTGTCGAATTTCTTGGTGCCGGAAAAGTCGAATCCCTCGGCGGCATAGGCGTCCGGAATGTTGATCGTGTCCCCGCTCAAGGCGGCATGGCTGACCACCATGGCATGGTTGGCTTGCCCGTCGTGGTACATCTGGATGGGGTAGAACGGGATGGGATTGCCGGAAGTGCCGCCCATGCGAATGTCGAGCGACAGGTTGTGCAGGATCTCGAAGGTCAGCACCTGCTTTTCGTCATCGACCAGATAGAGCGTGCCGGCGTCGGCATGGGTGATCTTCATTGCCGCGCCCACGATGTTTTCCAGCAGTTTGCCGAGATTGCGCTCGCTGGAAAGCGATGCGCCGATCGCGTTCAGCTCATCCAGACGATTGAGCAGCCCCTCCAGCGTGGAATGCGGGTCGTGTTCCTGCGCCATGTAGGCTTTGGCCTTGAGGGTGTCCACTTTAACCTTTCATGCTTTCCCTGTGGGTCGGGTTTTAACCCGACATGCTTTCTTAATTCATTGTCGGGATGAATCCCGACCCACAAAACCGGCTCATTTGATGCACACCGCGCGCACTTGCTGGATGTCGGTGATGCCGCTCAACACCTTTTCGATACCGTCCTGTTTCAGCGTGCGCATCCCTTCGTCCAGCGCGATGGCAAACAATTCGGCGACGCGCGCGTGCTCCTGGATGGCCTTTTTCACCGGGTCGGTGCCGATCATCAGTTCATGCAGACCGACGCGCCCGGCGTAGCCGGTGTTGGCGCATTTATCGCAGCCGACCTTTTCATACAGCGTGATCTGCCCCTTGTCGTCGCCGAACAATTTTATCCATTCCGCATATTGTTCTTTCATGCCCGCGGCCGGGTCTTTTTTCCAGCGCTCGGTGTTCTTCAGCTCTTCCGCATATTCGGTCAGCAGCGTCTTGATCTCGTCCTGGGTGGCGATATGCGGTTTCTTGCAATGTTTGCACAGCCGTTTCGCCAGACGCTGCGCCAGGATGCCGAGCAGCGCATCGGCAAAGTTGAACGGGTCCATGCCCATGTCGAGCAGACGGATGATGGATTCCGGCGCGCTGTTGGTGTGCAGGGTGGCGAACACCAGGTGGCCGGTGAGCGATGCTTCGATACCGATGGAGACGGTTTCCTTGTCGCGCATTTCACCAACCATGATCACGTCCGGATCGGCGCGCAGGAAGGAACGCATGATGGTGGCGAAATCCAGCCCGGCCTTCTTGTTGATCTGTACCTGGCGCAGACCCTTCTGGGTGATTTCCACCGGGTCCTCCACGGTCCATATCTTGGTGTCCGGTTTGTTGATGTGTTTCAGGATGGAGTGCAGGGTGGTGGTCTTGCCGGAACCGGTCGGGCCGCACACGAAAAACAGGCCGTAAGGTTTGGTTACCGTCTTCTTGATCAGCTCTAGATTGCGCTCGGAGAAGCCCATTTTGTCCAGCGGGATGGGTTCGCCCGAGGCAAGGATACGCATCACCACATCTTCCACGCTGCCCTGGGTGGGAATGGTGGCCACGCGCAGTTCGATATCCAGCGGGCCGTATTTCTTGAACTTGATCTTGCCGTCCTGCGGGCGGCGTTTTTCCGAGATATCCAGATCGCACATGATTTTAAGACGGGTCACCAGCGCGTTGCGGTAGGTTGCGGGAATCTCGATGTAGTTCAGCAGCGAACCGTCCTTGCGCACCCGGATCATGGTTTTCATCTTGCCCGGCCCGGGCTCAATGTGAATATCCGACGCGCCCATCTTGTAGGCGTCGATAATGATCTTGTTGACCAGTTTAACCAGTTCGTTGTCGGCCGCCGCGTTCAGGTCGTCCTGGTTGACTCCGCCCGGCTCCTCTTCCTCATCGCTGCCGAGCGAAGTGAGCAGATCGTCCATCGACTCGGAGGAGTCGCCGAAACTGCCGGTGATGTCGCCCACCCCGCCGCCGCCGTAGAACGCATCCAAAGTGGATTTGAATTCGCGCTGGGTACAAACCTTGTAGATCAGGCGGTTCTTGGGAAAAATGTTGTTGACCACGCGCGACGCCTGAATCCGCTCCGGATCGGTCGTCAGAATGACCAGGCCTTCCGGCGTGTCGTCAACCGGCACCCAGTGGCTGCTCTCGACGTACTCGCGGCGCAGATTGCGCAGCAGTTCAGATGGCTTGACCCGGTCGGTTCTGAACGGCTCATATGGAACGTTGAAGTATTTCGACAGGGCCGAACCGAGTGCGTCGAGCTTGATATTAAATTCGTCGATCAGCACATCCTCGATATCGACTCCCTTGCGCCGCGCGGTGCGCGTCGCCAGATCGAACTCGGCGGCTGACATGACCGCATCCGCCACCAGGTAATCGTATTTGGTCTTGATCGCATCGCTTTGCTGCTGGCGCTGGCGCAAGGCGACGGCGAGCGTCTGTGCCAGCTCCTTCACGCCTTCTTCCACCATCGCCGGGAACGGCTGCCCCGCCCGGTTGTTGATCACCTGCATCACGCCGACCAGTTCGCCGTCTTCATCCACCACCGGGGCCACCAGCATCTGTTTGGTGCGGTAGCCGGTACGCTTGTCCACATCCTGCAGGAAGCGCAAGGTGCCGCTGTGCGCCGCCAGTTCCTGCAAGTCATACACATCCTTGATGTTGAGCAGTTTCTTGTGCGCGGCGCTGTAACCGGCGATGCTTTGCTCGGCGATGGGCAACTTGAGATCCTTGAATGAGTTCAACCCGGTCTTGACTTTGGAGATCAGCGAGGCCTTGTCGTCACCCACCACATAGATGGTGAGCCGGTCGGCATTGAACAGGGTGCAAATGTCGCGGCTGACGTCGAGCATGATTTCGTCAATATTGCTCGTCGCATGGATCTTGTTGGTGACCTGATTGAGGTTGCGCGTGAATTCAAGGCGCACGCTCATTTCGTTGGCATTACCCTGCAGCGGACTATTCATTTTTTTGTCTCCCTTGCCTACTGTTGCTGCGCTCGCGACACCGACCACAGCCCATTTTCCAGCACATAGACGTCATACCCCGACTGCGCCAGGATGAACGCGGCAGCCGCGCTGCGGCGGCCACTCTGGCAATAGGCGATATAGGGCGTCGCCTTGCTCAATACGCCGATCGCATTGCGGATGTCGTTGAGCGGCACATTGATCGCTCCCGGCAGTTTGTCGTAACGGTATTCCGGCGGATGGCGCACGTCCAGCCACACCGCGCCCTGCTTCACCTTTTCCTTTGCTTCCGCAAAACTGATGCGGTGCAATAAAGGCTCCTTCATCAGTTCGAGAAAGTCCTGTTTTTTCATGCGCAGCAGCACACCGTTGCTTTTCATGGTGACCGTGGCATTGCGTTTGCTGTCGGAAATCAACGCTTCTTCGCCGAACACGTCGCCCGCCTTGAGTTCGGCCAGCAACAGGTTGGCTCCGCCGACCAGCCGGGTGACCTGGCCACGCCCGCTCTCGATCAGGTAGTAGTAATCGCCCTCTTCACCTTCGCGCACGATCACGTCTTTTTCCCACACCGCGATGGCTTCGACCCGATTGAGCAGCTTGCCAATGTTGGCCGGAGGCAGATGCGCGAACGGGCCGTGATTCAGATTTTCCGCGCTGAACATGCCGGAATTCAGCAGCCGCCTGACCGCCGCCTCGCTCCCGCCCTGGTTGATTTTTGGTTTGATATCGTCGTGGCTGGCGAACTGGTCCCAGGTCACCATGCGATCCAGCAAGTCGTCATCGACGCGCAGCAATTGCACCCGGCTCAGCGCGTTGGCGGCCACGATGTCCGGCTGCCGTTTGCCGATCGGATGGCGTGCCCATTCCGAATCGGCGCGCATGGTGACCTGATTGCCGTCGGCATAGGTCAGCGCCAGTTCGCCCCGCACCAGATACACCGATTGCCCCTCCATGCTCCGGTCTTTGAACGGGTCCCGGCCCGGCTCCACATTTTCGATATGACAATAGTCGAGCAATTCACGCAGGCGCGCGGGACTGAAGCTGGAGATCGGCTCCAGCGCGGCAAGGACTCTGATGTCGAGGGTGTCGTTCATGGTTTTATCAAAAATCGAACTCTTGTCCGTTTTGCAATATTTTCGGATTGTTGTGGCGCACCCTTTCACCGATCTCGCGCATGGTCAACTCCACTTCACCCGGTTTCAGGTGGGTAATGAATATCTCAGGCTCCAACTTGAGCTTGGCCAATTCTGCCGCCAGCAGGCTGGGGCACAGATGCCGGGACAAGATAGCCAGCTCTTTTTCGGCATCGCAAAAAGCGGTCTCCACGATCAAATAGCGCAGATTGGGGATGCGATTGACCGCTTCCCACAGGGCATCGCAAGTCGTGGTGTCGCCGCTGAACACAAGACTCGCATTTCCGCTGTCGATGCGGAAGCCGATGGCCGGCACCACGTGGTTGGCCGGCAGCGGGGTGAGTTTGCGCCCGCCCACTTCAACCGTCTCGCCCAGACGTATTTCTTCGTAGCGCATTACCGGCTGTTGCAGACTGGGGATCTCGGCAAAATCAGGCCAGATCGCCCAGTTAAACACATGCTGCTGCAAAATTTTGAGGGTCTGGGCCGTGGCGTGGATAACGATCGGTTGGTCGCGCATAAAACCGACGCTGTCGACCAGCAGCGGCAGGCAGGCGATGTGGTCAAGGTGCGAGTGGGTGATGAAGACGTGATCGATCACACTCATCTCGGCCAGGCTCAGTTCGCCCAGCCCGGTGCCGGCATCAATCAGCACATCATGGTCGAGCAGGAGCGAGGTGGTGCGAAAGTTGCCACCGATCCCGCCGCTGCAGCCAAGCACTTTGAGTTTCATTGCGCGCCACTCATTTGGTTGTGAAAATAAACACGCCGTCCCACTCCGCGCCGGGTGGGTTTGCGCGGTAATAAGCCACACGCTCCGCATAAACCTGGTACAGCTTGCTGGCCGGCGCCATGTTGCGCAGGCTTAACAATTCCAGCTCCGCCTTGTCCCATTCCTGCCTGCGGTAAGAACGCAGCGCCTGATGGAATAATTTAATCTCGTCCAGCATTGCCGCTTCGATTTCACCCGGCAGTCCCAGCGGTTCAAAAATTGCCACCGGTTCGGCCTTGCCTTTGACCCGCACCTTATCCACTTCGCGATAGACAAATTGCGGCGCCGCCTGTCTGGTCGTTTCGCCCACCAGAATCTGCGCCCCGTACTCCTTGGTGATGCCTTCGAGGCGCGAGGCCAGATTGACCGCATCGCCCATCACCGTATAGGCGACGCGCACTTCCGAGCCCATGTTGCCGACGCTGACCCGCCCGCTGTTGATGCCGACACCGACCCGTATCTCCGGCCAGCCGCGCGCCTTGAAATGGGGCTGTAATTCGGCCAGCACGCGCTGCATCTTCAGCCCGGCAAGAATAGCATGCTGCGCGTGTTCCACCTCCGGCAACGGCGCGCCCCAGAATGCCATTACGGCATCGCCCATGTATTTGTCGATGGTGCCGCGTTGCTCGTAAATCACCCGCGACAGCGGGGTGAGAAACTCGTTCATCAGCAGCGACAACTCCTTCGGCTCCAGCCCCTCCGAGATGGTGGTGAAGCCGCGCACGTCGGAGAACAGAATGCTCATCTCGCGGCTGTCGCCTTCCATGGAAACGCTTTCCGGGTGCTTCGCCATTTCGTCCACCAGCTCGCTCGGTACATACTGCCCGAACAGTCCGGTGATCTGCTTCTTGGCACGCGACTCGACAAAATAGCCGAACGTCATGTTCAATCCGAACAAGGCCGTAATCAGCAACAAGCTGCCCGCCAGCGGCATCGCCATATCCGCGGAATCCCACAAGACACGGTTGAGCGCCACATCCGCCGTCAACGTACCCAACGCAAGCAACATGCCACGCACCGGGGTCAGCAACGGCAAGACCAGACTTAAAACCATGCCCACCAACAGCAACAGCACCACGTTCGCCCCCATCATGTAGGGCGGACTCTGTTTCAGCTTCTGGCTGAGAATGCCGCTGATCATATTGGCATGCACTTCCACACCGGGAAAGACCTCCCCGACCGGCGTGCTGCGCATATCCATCAGACCCGGCGCGGTGGTTCCCACCAGCACGATCTTGTTCTGCAAATCCGCCAGCGCAGTCTGGTGATGCAAAACATCGGTGACCGGAATGTATTTAAAGGTGCCGCGCCGACCGCGATAAGGCACCAGCGCGCTGGCTCGGGCGTCCACCGGAATGATCAGATTGCCCTGTTCCGACTCCAGCGTCAGCCACTCCAGCCCGCCGTAGTCCTTGCTTTTTGTTTGGGCAAATCCGGGCGCGACTCGCGGCCAGCCGAGCACGCTGCGCACCACCGCCAGCGACAGCGATTCGTAATATGCGCCGTCATGCTGCACCACCATCGGGATGCGGCGCACGATGCCGTCGAAATCCACCAGGGGGTTGAAATGTCCCGCTGTGGCCGCGCTGGCTTGCAACGCAGGCAGATTGGCGCCGTAACTGTCCCATTGCACGAAGTCAATGGCGCGCCCCTTGAACGTGCCGGGGGCGAACACCGGCGGCGGCAACGCGCCAGATTTGCTCGGCGGCGTTCCCGCCTCATTGTTGCTGAAGTAGTAGCCGAGCACGGTGTTGCGCTGCTTCAACTTCTCCGCGAACAGGGCGTCGTATTCCAGTTGGGGGCGGATCTGACTCAACACGGAATGGAACTGCGAGACATCCTTGAATTGCGTGCGCCCGAGTTCCTGCAACACGTTCAGGCCGGAACTGGTGTCCGGCTCGGCAAACACCACGTCGAAGCCCACTGTCGCGACACCATAATGATCGAACAGGTCGTCCACCAGTAGCGCCAGCTTGTCGCGTCCCCACGGCCAGCGCCCTTCCTGTTTCAGACTTTTTTCATCGATATCGAGAATGACGATGCGATCGTCCGTGCTGTGCGGCAGGGATAACAGCATGCGGTAATCATAGAGCTTGGCATCCAGGAATTGGACGAAACCGAGCCGATAAAGACCGGCGGCGTCGCCCACAAAGAGCAGTGTCGCCAGCAAGCCCAAAGCGATCAGCAGCGCGTGCTTCCTCATTGCCCGCCCTTTTCACAGACCTTTTGCGCGGACTGACGGCACGTCGGGACGCGCACCGCACTCAAGCCTTGAAATAAAATTCCATCTTGATCCCCGCCAACTCGATTACGTCGTGGTCATTCAGTTGGTGCGGCTGCTCGCCGATGGATACGCCATTTATCGCGGGGAAATTGGCGCCTTCGACATGGGTCATGAAATAGCCATGCGGACGGCGCGCCAGAACGGCCACCTGCACGCCGGGTTTTCCCAGCGTGGTCAGATTCTTGCTTAATTCCATCTCTTTACCAAGATTCGGCCCGTTCAAAATCTGGATCATGGCCACCGGCATCGCGGCTGCGGCACTGGCGGCGGCCGCGGGCATAGCCGAAGCAGCCAAAGCAGCCGGAGCCCGGTTCGCCGTTGCATTGAACTGGGTGGTGGATTCATATTTGGCCGCCTGTTCGCCGGAAGCTGCGGCCGGCGCGGCGGACGGTTTGACCGGCGCGCGCAACACCATGGTCTTCTCGAAATCGGCTGCCGTGGTCTGGGTCGGTTGATCGTTCAGGTATTTGAGTTTGTATTTTCCGATCTCGATGACGTCGTTGTTTTGCAGGAAATGCTTCATCGCCGGCGCGCCATTAACCAGCGAGCCGTTGGTGCTGTTCATATCCTCGAAGAAAGAGTCGTTGAGGATGGTGATCACGGCTGCGTGCTCGCTGCTCACCGCCAGATTGCTGATCACAATGTCATTGTGCGGCTTGCGCCCGATGGTGATGCGCTCCTTGTCCAGCGCATATTCCTTGATCACCGCCCCGTCCATGCTCAATATCAATTTTGCCGGCATTTGAATTTCCCCGTAATAACGCTAATCAATTTCTGAACCACGATAACAACTTCGCCCACCAGCCGCGCGGTGCCGGATAACTTGCCTTGATTTTCACCAGGATGACCGAGACATTGTCGCGCCCGCCGTTGTCATTTGCCTGGTCGATCAGCTGGCTTGCGGCCAGGGTCAGATTGCCGCGCAACATTTGCAGGGTTGCGCCAATGTCCTCATCGTCCACCATGTCGTTCAGCCCATCCGAGCAGAACAGGTAGATATCGCCCACCATCACATCGTACACATGCATTTCCGGCTCGACTTCGGCATCAACGCCGACCGCGCGCGTCACCAGGTTCTTGTTCTTCGACAGGCGCGCCATCTCTTTGCTGATCACGCCGCTGTCGATTTGCTCCTGCAACAGCGAATGATCGCGCGTGACAGTTTCAAACGTTTCACCGCGCAGGCGGTACAGGCGAGAATCCCCCACATGCGCCACCGCCACGCGATTATCGTAGAACAGGCCGGCAACGATGGTGGTGCCCATGCCCGCGTACTGCGGCTGGCTTTGGGCGGCATTATAAATCGACAGGTTCGCCTTCCTGACGTTATCGCGCAACAACGCAAAGCCGACCTCGTCCCCGGCTCCCGCCTCTTTCTGTTCTGGTCGCGCCGCATCAAGGCGATGGCGAATCTCGCTGGACAGCACCGACACCGCGATGCCGCTGGCGACTTCCCCGGCGTTGTAGCCGCCCATGCCGTCTGCCAGCACAGCCATGCCATAATTTGGGTCAAAGGTGATGCTGTCCTCATTGTGGGAGCGCACCATGCCCGGATTCGTTTGACCGACGATCTCCAGCGCTTCATTTACATTCACTTGGATTCCCCTTGCGCGCTCACTGCAAGTGCGGCAGCGCACTGACGTATCGCCAGCGCCATCGCCGCTCCGCTCTCAAAACGTTCTTCCACCTTCTTCACCAGCGCCTGCTGAATGATGGCGACGACGCACGGCGGCAGGTCCGGCTTGATGCTCAAAATATCGGCAGGCGGTTCGTTGGCGATCCTGAACATCAGTTGCGCCATGGAATCGCCCGCAAAAGGAAGCTTACCACAGGCCAACTGATACAAACTCACGCCGAGCGAGAACAGGTCGGAATGGCCTTCGATCTTGGCGCCGGACAATTGCTCGGGCGACATGTAGGAAGGCGTACCCAGCACCATGCCGGTCTTGGTCTTGGAAGAATCCGTGATGCGCGCGATGCCGAAGTCGGTGACTTTGACCGTGTCGCTTTCCGGGTCATACATGATATTCGCCGGCTTGATGTCCCGATGCACGACGTGCAGGCTATGGGCGTAGCCGAGCGCATCCGCCACCCGCGCCGCGATGGACAGAACCTTCGGCAGGGGCAGCAGATTGTCGGGTTTGGTATAGGGCACCAGGTCCTTGCCTTTGAGGAACTCCATCGCAATGTAGGCCAGATCATGCTCCTCGCCCGCATCGTACATGGTGACGATATTCGGGTGGTTCAGCCGCCCCGCTGTTTCCGCCTCGCGGAAGAAGCGTGCCTTCACCTCTTCCAGCTCGTCCGCCTCGAACTCCTGTGACAGGTTCATGGTCTTGATCGCCACGATACGGCTGATTTTCGGGTCCTTGCCCAGATAGACCACACCCATCGCGCCCTTGCCGAGTTCTTTCTGGATTTCGTAACGGCCCAGCATCGGCCTGGAGAGTCCCGGCTGATCCAGTTTCATCGTGCTGTCGTTGCCGCGGCCGGAACTGCCGCCGAGAATCACGGTTTCAGCCATGGCTTTGGATTGCGCGGTGCGCGCTTCCAGATCGCGGAATTTCGGATTATGGTCGGCCATGTATTTAAACACCGACTCGGCTTTGTTGAATTGCCGTTTGCGCTCGAAATCCAGGCCGAGGTTGTACAGCACATCCATCAGGCTGTCGTCCAGCGGCACCTTGCGGAACTTGTCGAACGCCATGTCGAGCTGCCCCTGCCCCTGGAACGCCAGACCCAGCATGCGGTTGCTTTCTGCCGACTCGGCGTCTGATTTCTCCTTGCCTTTTTCCGTCAGCAGAAAACGCTTGGTGGTCAGCATCAGATGGCCGGCCAGCAACAGGGCGGCCGGCAGCATCAGTTGCAGCCACATCGCCTGGGTCGTCATCAGCACAAAATGGGCGGAGAGAAGCGCCACAAACAGAATCCCTGTGATCGCCGCGCCGAATCCGGCCCCCAATCGCGGCAACAGCAGGATCAGGTAAAGGGCAATCAGCAGAAAGGTTGCCAGTTCCGCCCACACCGACCAGGTCGGCGTCACAAAAAAATCCTGCTTGAGAATACTTGAGACAGAGTGCGCCAGGGTCAGCACCGGCGGGGTCACCGCCGACACCGGCGTCACTTGCACCGAACCGACCCCGGCCGCGGTGGCGCCGATCAGCACGATCTTGTCGCGATATTTTTCCGCCGGAATTTTGCCGGTAATCACATCGTAGAACGAGTCCACCTGAAAGGCGGGACGCCCGTCGCGGTCGGCGTAGAAGTAGGTATTCATGCGCAATGCCGGATCGGTGGCGATCTGCAGATTACCCAGGCGCACCCCTTCACCCAGCGTCACCTGAATATCCTTGGCCTCCAGATTCAGGCTTTTCGCCGCAAGCATCAACGACAGCGAAGGGTAATACTGACCATAGTAGGAAATTACCAAAGGCTCGGTACGCACGCCGCCGTCCACATCCGGCGTGGCATTCAGATGGCCCATGGCCAGCGCTCGCTGCCCCAGCAGCGGGATCGGCACCAGGGCGTTGAAGGCGGGAATCGGCACAGCCGCATCCGCCCCAGCCTGCACATTCGACAACGCATTTTTCAACACATAGTCCGGCAACGGCGCGTCGGGATTTCCCTGCGGCTCGCCCAATTCAAAATACAACCCCAGCAACACGTTGTTGATCTTGCCCATGCTGTCGGCCATCTTCTGGTCGTTGTCCAGATGCAGCAAGGCTTCCTGCATCAGCCCCTGCAATTCCAGCCACTGTTCGGGATGGGTTTGCGCCAGATCGGTCTGCTCGATGACGGCGGCGATATTCAGAATGTAATCCAGACCGGGATCGACCTGCGGCTCGAAGAACAAGGCGGTTTGGCCCACCACCTTGGCGTGCCCTTCGGCCAGAATATCCACCAATTTGGCCTGGATCTCGCGCGGCCAGGGCCAGCGCCCCAGATTGGCGATACTCGGCTCGTCGATCGCGATGATGGCGATGCGATCACTGGGCTGGCGGGATGAGGCGCGCACCCCCCAGTCGTAGGCTTTTCGCTCCAGACTTTGAATCAGGTCGGTGTTGGCGCCAAAAAGAAAGACCACTGCCAGCACGGCGGCAAAGAACCAGTCCGCTTTCCAGAACGACGTTTTTTTCATGACAGCCCTGACCGTTTATTCGTTTTTATTGAACTTACGGACGGATACTAAAACAATTTCCAACGTCAATCCATACCCGATTGATTTATCTAGGGAACCTTGCTCAGCGCACAACCATGACCGGAGCGGACGACAAACGCAGAACCCGCTCGGCAACCGAACCGAGCAGCCATTGCGTCAATCCCTCTTTGCCTTGCGCCCCCATGATGATGAGGGAGACTTCCTGCGCGGCGGCATATTGCAGGATCGCCTCGGCTGGCCGGCCGATGCTGATGTGATATTGATAAGGAAGTTGTGCGGCATCGAGTACGGCACGCGCACCCTGCAAGGCCTGCAACCCTTGTTCACGCTGGTAGTCATCGATGACCTGCTGATCGAACAGCAGCTTCACGTTGACTGTCGCCACGCTCCACTGCACATTGAGCAACAGCAATTGCGGCGCTTGTTTCATCGTCGCGGCCAGGGTAATGGCCTGTTCGAGCGCATGCAGTGAATGTTCGGAACCGTCCACCGGAATCAGCCACTTCATATTCTTTCCCCTTTGCTTTGTGATTCGGCGCCAACCTCGACATCCGCCAGGTCTCTGATTGCCACCGTACCGGCGCGTCGGCGCGCGATCACCCGGGCAACCACCAGCACCAGCAAAGCACACACGACAGGCACCAGCCAGTGCAGATAATGCCGCGTTTCGACCAGTGTCTTGAACAATGTTTCGCTGACCAGCATCTCGCCCGCCACATAGCCGAGGAGCGCACCCCCCGCATGAATGATGAACGGATAGCGGTCGATCAGCTTGAGCACCAGTTGGCTGCTCCACGCGATCAGCGGGATGCTGACCAGCAGGCCGAACACCAGCAGGAATACATTACCCTTGGCCGCCGCCGCCACGCCTAGCACGTTGTCCAGACTCATCACGAAATCGGCGATGATGATGGTCTTCACCGCTCCCCACAGGTTCGCCTCGGCCTTGATGTTGCCCTCGCCATGCCCCTCTTCCTCCGGCAGGATCAGCTTGATGCCGATCCACAGCAGCAACAGCGCGCCAATGACTTTCAGGTAAGGCAAAGCCAACAGGCTGACCGCAAAGAAAGTCAGCACCACGCGCAGACCAATCGCGCCGCCCACGCCATACAGAATGCCCTGGCGCCGCTGCGCCTGCGGCAGGTTGCGGCAGGCGAGTGCGATCACCACCGCGTTATCGCCAGACAACAGCAAATCGATCATGATGATCTTGAACACATCCACCCAGAACTGGGTGGATTCCAGCATCGCCAAAAATTCCACGCGTTATCCCTTTAACACCTTCTGCATCGTGCGCCCCATCTCCGCCGGATTGCGCGTGATGTGGATGCCGCATTCTTCCATCACTGCCAGCTTCTCATTGGCCCCGCCCTGACCGCCGGAGATGATCGCGCCGGCATGGCCCATGCGCTTGCCGGGCGGTGCGGTCACGCCGGCAATGAAACCGACCACCGGTTTCTGCATGTTGTCCTTAATCCAGCGCGCGCACTCTTCTTCGTCGCTGCCGCCGATCTCGCCGACCATCACTACCGCGTCGGTGTCCGGATCGTCGTTGAACAGACGCATCACATCGATGTGCTTCAGACCGTTGATCGGGTCGCCGCCGATGCCCACACAGGACGACTGGCCATAGCCCAGCGCGGTGAGTTGCCCCACCGCTTCATAAGTCAGTGTGCCGGAACGCGACACCACGCCGATGCGGCCTTTCTTGTGGATGTGGCCGGGCATGATGCCGATCTTGATCTCGTCCGGCGTGATCAGGCCGGGACAATTGGGGCCGATGAGCAGGGTTTTCTTGCCTTGCATCGTGTAGCGCGTGCGGATCATGTCGTGCACCGGGATGCCTTCGGTGATGCAGATCACCAGATCGAGTTCTGCTTCCACCGCCTCGTCGATCGCCGCCGCAGCACCCGCAGGCGGCACATAGATCACCGACACGGTTGCACCGGTCGCCGCTTTCGCATCGCGCACCGAGGCGTACACCGGAATGCCCTCGAATATTTCGCCCGCCTTCTTCGGGTTCACGCCCGCGACAAAACAGTTCGCGCCGTTCGCATATGCCTTGCATTGCTGGGTGTGGAATTGGCCGACCTTGCCGGTCATGCCCTGCGTGATGACTCGGGTCTTGCTGTTGATGAGGATGCTCATTTCGCCCCCTTTGCCGCCGCGACGACTTTCTGCGCCGCATCCGCCATGTCGCTGCCCGAGATGATGGGCAGCCCCGATTCCGCCAGGATTTTTTTGCCCAGTTCGACGTTGGTGCCTTCCAGCCGCACCACCAGCGGCACGTTCAGATGCACCTGGCGCGCCGCCGCGACCACGCCTTCCGCGATCACGTCGCACTTCATGATGCCGCCGAAGATGTTGACCAGGATCGCCTTGAGATGCGGGTTCTTCAACATCAATTTGAACGCCTCGGTCACTTTCTCCGTGGTCGCACCGCCGCCGACATCGAGGAAATTGGCCGGGCTGCCGCCGTACAGCTTGATGATGTCCATGGTCGCCATCGCCAGCCCCGCGCCGTTCACCAGACAACCGATGTCGCCATCGAGCGAGATATAGGACAGATCGAACTTCGATGCCTCGATCTCCGCCGGGTCTTCCTCGTCCAGATCGCGCAGCGCCACGATCTCGGGATGGCGATACAGCGCGTTGGAATCGAAATTGAATTTCGCATCCAGCGCAATGGCACGATTATCCGCAGTGATGACCAGGGGATTGATCTCGGCCAGCATCGCATCCTTTTCCACGAAGGCGTGATACAGACCTTGCAAAACCTTGACCGCCTCGGCATTCGCCGCGTCCGGCACGCCGATGCTGCGCGCAACATTGGCGGCATCGGTCGCGCTCAAACCGGCGACCGGATCGATGCGCACGGTCTGGATCTTTTCCGGCGAATGCCGGGCGACTTCCTCGATCTCCATCCCGCCTTCGCTCGATGCCAGCAACGCCACACGTTGCGCAACGCGATCCACCACCATGCCCACGTACAGCTCCTTGGCGATCTGCGCCCCCTCTTCGATCAGCAGGCGGCGCACCTTCTGCCCCTCCTTCCCGGTCTGGTGGGTCACCAGTTGCATGCCGAGGATCTGCTGCGCAAAGATCTTCACTTCATCCGGCGACTTGGCGACCTTCACCCCGCCGCCCTTGCCGCGCCCGCCGGCATGGATCTGCGCCTTCACCACCCACACTTTGCCGCCCAACTGCGCGGCGGCAGCGACCGCCTCATCGACGCTGAAACAGGCCGCCCCCCGCGGCGTCGGCACGCCGAACTCGCGCAGGATCGCTTTGCCTTGATACTCGTGAATTTTCATGATGCCCTCCCGAACAGGATGGGGGTGACTTTAGCAGAGCGGCAGTGAAGCTGCATGGCTATCCGGTAATTCTCGTTTCAACAACAATTCCGCCAACACAACATCCTGCGGATAGGTCACCTTGAAATTGCCGCTGTCGCCGGACACCAGTTTCGGTTGCAAGCCCAGCGCCTCGACGGCGGAAGCCTCGTCGGTGACATTCTTGCAACGCGCCAACGCTTCCACCAGCAGCCCGGCGCGAAACATCTGCGGTGTTTGCGCCTGCCACAGACCTTCGCGCGGCTCGGTGGCGGCGATGCGCTGCCGCGCGTCGGCGCGCTTGAGCGTATCCGCCACCGGCACCGCAAGAATGCCGCCCACTGCATCGTCGCGCAATTCGGTGATCATCTTGTTCAGGAGCGATTGGGTCAGACAGGGCCGCGCCGCATCGTGCACCAGCACCCAATCGTCCGCTTCCAGCTCCGAAGCCAGCAGGCCGTTTGCCACGCTTTCGGCGCGCGTCGCGCCGCCGCAGAACAGGGGCTGCAATTTTTCGCCGTAGCGCGACCAATCATAAGTGTGGAACTGTGTGTCGCCGGGCGACAGCACCACAAACACCGTCGCGATTTCCGCGCAGGCGCACAAGGTATCGAGGGCGTGGGCGATCATCGGCTTGCCGGCGATGGGCAGGTATTGTTTGGGCAATTCATGCCCCATGCGCGCGCCGAAACCGGCGGCGGGGACCAATGCGTGGAATCCGGACATAAGCGCAATTGTAAATGAAAGACGGAGGCATGGCTTATAATGCGCGCCCCCGTTTCAGGCTGTCTGTCGTGCTTTTTTCCGCAAAAAATTCCCGCCCCCGCTATACCCAACTGCACGGTTCGTCCGATGCGCTGGCGCTGGCGCAGTACGCCACAAAAACTTCGCCGCTGGTCGTGGTCGCCGCGAATGCGCTGGAAGCACAGCGGCTGGCGGAAGAGATTCCGTTCTTCGATCCCAAACTGCGCACGCACCTGCTGCCGGACTGGGAGACCCTGCCCTACGACCATTTTTCGCCGCACCAGGATCTGATCTCGGAGCGCCTGGCCACGCTGCACCATATCCGCAGCAATGATTGCGATGTGGTGATCGTGCCGCTCACCACCGCGCTGTATCCGCTGCCGCCGGTCAGCTATCTTGCCGCCTATACCTTTTTTCTGAACAAGGGCGAGCGCCTCGACCTCGATGCCCTGCGCGCCCAGCTGACGCTGGCCGGTTACAGCCATGTGCAGCAGGTGCTCACCCCCGGCGAATATTGCGTGCGCGGCGGGCTGATCGACCTGTTTCCGATGGGCAGCGTGCTGCCCTACCGCCTCGACCTGTTCGACGACGAGATCGAGACCATCGCCACCTTCGATGTGGACACGCAGCGCACGCTGTATCCGGTGCCGGAGATCCGCCTGCTGCCCGCGCGCGAATTCCCGCTGGACGACCGGGGCCAGGCCACTTTCCGCCAGCGCTTCCGCGAACGCTTCGAGGGCGACCCGTCGAAGTCGCGCATCTACAAGGATGTGAGCAAGGGCATCGCGCCCTCCGGCATCGAATATTACCTACCGCTGTTCTTCGACCAGACCGCGAGCCTGTTCGACTATCTGCCGCACAACGCCACGCTATGCCTGCACCACGAGGTGGACACGGCCATCGCCGCTTTCGCCAAGGATGCGGCCTCGCGCTATAACTTACTGAGAGGTGACCCGCAGCGCCCTTTGCTGGAGCCGAGGGAGTTGTTTCTGGACGGGGAGCAGTTCTTTATTCGGGCGAAGGAATTTGCCCGGATAGATGTGATTGCCACGAGTGCTCCCTCACCCCGGCCCTCTCCCGGCGGAAGAGGGAGCTTAAGTTTCCCTCTCCCGCCGAAGGAGGCGCCGGGAGTGAGGGAAGACTCTAAAAACATTACCCGCTGCCCCACCAGCCCCATCCCCCCCATCGCCGTCGATCGCCGCGCCGAGGTCCCCACCAACGCCTTCCAGAACTTCCTGGAAATCCACCCCGGCCGGGTGCTGTTGCTCGCCGACAGCCTCGGCCGGCGCGAAATCATGTCCGGTTATCTCAGGGAATACGGCCTCGCGCCTGCTGTATGCGAGGACTACGCATCTTTCCTCGCCGGTAGCGAGAAATTCATGCTCGGCGTCGCGCCGGTGCTGAACGGCTTTATCCTTACCGCAGAAAATATCGCGGTCGTAACCGAGGCCGATTTGTATGCCGCGCAGCCGCGCAGCCGCGCCACCCGCGCCGCGAAGAAGAGCAACATCGAGGGCATGTTGCGCGACCTGTCCGAGCTCAAGCCGGGCGATCCGGTGGTGCACGAGCAGCACGGCATCGCGCGCTATCGCGGCCTGGTTAACCTTGACCTCGGCGAAGGCGAAAACGAATTCTTGCTGCTGGAATATGCGGGCGAAGACAAGCTGTATGTGCCGGTATCGGAACTGCATGTGATCAGCCGCTACAGTGGCGGTGCGGCGGAAACCGCACCGCTGCACAAACTCGGAACGGGAACGTGGGACAAAGCCAAGCGCCGCGCCATGCAACAAGTGCGCGACACCGCCGCCGAGTTGTTGAACATCTACGCCCAGCGCGCCACGCGCAAAGGCCATGCCTTCAAGCTCACTTATCACGACTACGAAGCGTTCTCCGCCGGGTTCGGTTTCGAGGAAACCCCCGACCAAGCTGCCGCCATCAAATCCGTGCTGCTCGACCTGCAATCCGGCAAACCAATGGATCGACTTATCTGCGGCGACGTGGGTTTCGGCAAGACCGAGGTCGCCCTGCGCGCCGCTTTCGTCGCGGTGATGGATGGCAAACAGGTCGCGGTGCTGGTGCCCACCACGCTGCTGGCCGAACAACACTTCCAGAACTTCTCCGACCGGTTCGCCGACTGGCCGGTGCGCATCGCCGAGCTGTCGCGCTTCCGCTCCGCCAAGGAAGCCACCCAAGTCATGAAGGATCTGGCGGACGGCAGGCTGGACATCGTGATCGGCACGCACAAACTGATCCAGAAGGATGTGAAGTTCCATAACCTCGGGCTGGTCATCCTCGACGAGGAGCACCGCTTCGGCGTGCAGCAGAAAGAGCGCCTCAAGGCTTTGCGGGCGGAAGTGGATGTTCTGACTTTAACCGCCACGCCGATCCCGCGCACGCTGGCGATGTCGCTGGAAGGCCTGCGCGATTTCTCGGTGATCGCCACCGCGCCGCAGCGCCGTCTTTCCATCAAAACCTTTGTGGCCGGCTACAGCCAGGGCGTGATCCGCGAGGCCGTGTTGCGCGAATTGAAACGCGGCGGGCAGGTGTACTTCCTGCACAACGAAGTGGACACCATGCCCAACATGCTGGAGAAGCTGGAGACCTTGCTGCCCGAGGCGCGCATCCGCATGGCGCACGGCCAGATGGGCGAGCGCGACTTGGAAGCGGTGATGCGCGACTTCCACCACCAGCGCTTCAACCTGCTGCTGTGCTCCACCATCATTGAAACGGGCATCGACGTTCCTACAGCCAACACCATGCTCATCAACCGCGCCGACCGCTTTGGCCTGGCGCAACTGCATCAGCTGCGCGGCCGTGTCGGGCGCTCGCACCACCAGGCCTATGCCTACCTGCTGGTGGACAGCATGGACGGCCTCACCGCGCAGGCGAAGAAACGCCTGGAAGCGATCCAGGCGATGGAACAGCTCGGTTCGGGTTTCTATCTGGCGATGCACGATCTGGAGATACGCGGCGCGGGCGAAGTGCTGGGCGAATCGCAAAGCGGCGAAATGCAGGAAATCGGTTTCTCGCTCTACAACGACATGCTCAACGCCGCGATCAAGTCGCTCAAGGCCGGCAAGGAGCCGGACATGGCGCACCCGCTGGGTGTCACCACCGAGATCAACCTGCACTCTCCGGCGCTCTTGCCCAACGATTACTGCGGCGACATCCACCAGCGGCTGGTGGTCTATAAACGCCTCGCCAACTGCGACACCCAGCAAGACCTAGACGACATGCAGCAGGAACTCATCGACCGCTTCGGCCTGCTGCCGGAACCCGCGCAAACCCTGCTCGACAGCCACCGCCTGCGCATCCTCGCCAAACCATTGGGCATCACCAAAGTGGATGCCTCAACGGAAGACATCGTGATCCAGTTCGTGCCTGCCCCGCCAATCGACCCGATGAAAATCATCAGCCTGATCCAGAGCAAACGGCGCATCAAAATGGCGGGACAGGACAAGCTGAAGATCGAGTTGAAGTACGGGGATTTGCAGCAGCGGGTATTGGCGATCAGGAATTTCTTTGGCGAGTTGATGTAGGGTTCTTTATCACGCCGCCAATAATTTGACATTCAACTTCTTCCCCGGCACTGCTGCCGCACTCGCCAGCGCGGTCAACGTCAGACTGGTGTCGTTCTCGTCCGGCAGCCGGTTCAATGCGGAGCGGCTGGTGTGCATTTTCTTCGCCCCCGTGTTTTTGTTCGGGTTTTGCGCTTTCATTTCCTGTTCGATCTGCCATGCGATGACGCGCTTGACGGCGACTGCGGTCGCTTCGTCCAGTGCGGCGTTCTCAGCCAAGAAGTCGTCGAAGTTGCTGCCGATGTTTTTCTTGCTCATGTTCGTCTCCTGAGTTGTTTCAGCCGCTCTTTCGCCAGATCAAGTTCCGGCTTCGGCGTCTTTTGTTGTTTTTTTGATGACTCCTTGCAATAACACCATGATGTTGCCTTCCAGCGAGAACAGTATCCGCGCGATGCGCGTATCCAGCCTGATGCGCACTTCCCACGTCGCCGTCCAGATGTGCAACCAGCGGCATACCCAGCGGCCAGCCGAATTGAACAGTCTTTACGTCATCACCTATGATTTTCTTGTCTTTCGCGAAGAGTCCGTGCAACCACTCGCGAACCGGCTCGTTGCCGGCATCTGTCTCGAAGAAGCGAACTTCCAGGGCTGGCTGTCTCATGTCGACCTGCGTACCAATTTGATTCGTCTCAGCAAACCCTTTATTTGTTTGGCGAGCGCCTGCGCAAGCGCCTGAACATTGAACGAAAATACTTCATCCGCTGCGTGCCGGATCTTGATGCCGAGCAATGCAAGGGATTAAGCGCCATGCATGGCATGACCTTTGTCAATGTCGAGACGCTTGGCCACCATCTCTCAACGCTGATATAGCTCTACTCCCGCAAGTTTTGACAAATAAAGCGCGCACACCGAAGGCGCGTTACGGGTCGGCAGGACGGGTAAGAATCGAACTGTCCGGCGGCGTATTTCATTCTCATTCAGGCGATGTAGAACAGAATCGCGCAGTAGTGCAGCGCGCTGCCGGCGAGCACGAACAGGTGCCAGATGCCGTGCCAGTGGCGAAACTTTTCATCGTAGAGATAGAAGACGATGCCGCCGGTATAGGCGACCCCGCCCGCCGCCAGCAACAGAAAACCAGGAGTGCCCAACATCTCCAGCAGGGGCATGATGGCAACGAGGGCGACCCATCCCATCAGGATATAGATCAGCATGGACAGCCAGCGCGACTTTTTGGCGAACCACAGTTCCTGAAATATTCCCAGCAGCGCCAGCCCCCACACCACACCGAACAGCGACCAGCCCCACGGGCCGCGCAGACTGACCAGGGTGAACGGCGTGTAGCTGCCGGCGATCAGCAGGTAGATGGCGTTGTGGTCAAACTTCTGCAGGATGTTTTTGAGCCGGCCCGGACCGGCGTTGTGATACAGGGTGGAGAAGCCGTACAGCGACACCAGCGTCGCGGCGTAGATCGAGAAGCTGACGATCTTCCACACATCGCCGCTGAACGTGCCCAGCACGATCAGCACCGTCCCGCCGATCAGCGCCAGCAGCGCGCCGAGCAGATGAGTCCAGGTGTTGAACCGTTCGCCGTATTGCATGGAAATCAGATGTGCGGTGATCCAGACGGCGCGCCGACTGTATGGCGCTCAATCACCTTGTCGATGAAGTTGCGTAAAAAACCTTCGGTCTGCGCCCCATGGAAACGGTCGATCTCGCCCCCGCGGCTGTAAGCGATAACGGTGGGAAAACCGCGCACCTTGTGGCGCCCGGCGATCTTCATGTTCTCGTCGGCATCCACCACGCCAAGGTAAAACTTGCCGTCATACCCGAACACCATCTTGTGCAGCAGCGGCGCCAGCACCCGGCACGGCGCGCACCATTCGGCGCTGATATCGACCAGCACCGGCAAATCATGCGAGCGCGCCACCACCAATTCATCGAAACTGTCTTCTTCCACGTTGTACGAGTAATCGCTCATCTTTTCTTCTCACTCCGTTGCTCGTTTATAGTAATCCCGCAGGCGGAAACCCAGCGCGTACAGCACACCGAAATACACCATGACCCCACCCATCACCAGCGCGGACAGATGGATGACGCGCGGCCAGCCGCGTGCCTCAAGCCAGTGCTGCTCGCTGCCCATGCCGAACCAGAGCAGCCAGCCCAGCGCCAGCAGGGCAAGACCGAGTTTGCCCAGAAATCCCGCCCAACCGGGTTCGGTGCGATAGATGTCGGCCTTGCGCAGAAAATGGTACAGAACAGCCGCATTGAGGCAGGCGCCGAGGCCGATCGACAGCGCCAATCCGGCATGGGCGAGACCGAGGCCGAACACGAAAACCAGATTCATCAGCTGGGTGGCGATCAGGGTGACGACGCCGATCTTGACCGGCGTGCGGATGTTCTGCCGCGCGTAAAAACCGGGCGCGAGGATTTTGACCAGAATCAGGCCGATCAAACCGACGCTGTAACCGACCAGCGCGCTGCGCGACATCAGCACATCGTGCGCATCAAACGCGCCGTACTGGAAGAAGGTTGCCAGCAGCGGCACGGCGATCATGCCCAGCGCCAGCGCGGCCGGCAGTGCCAGCAAAAAGGTCAGGCGCAGCCCCCAGTCCAGCATGCGCGAATATTCCGCCGTGTCGTTGTTCGCGTGCAGCCTGGATAACGACGGCAACAGAATGGTGCCCAGCGCCACCCCGAGCAGGCCGGTGGGAAACTCCATCAGACGGTCGGCGTAATACAGCCAGGACACGCTGCCCGCGACCAGGAAGGAGGCGAACACGGTGTTCAGGATCAGACTCAGTTGCGCGATGGAGACGCCGAATGCGGCCGGCCCCATCTGGCGCAGGACACGCCGCATGCCTTCATGGCGCAGGTTGAAACGCGGGCGCGGCAACATGCCGATCTTGCGCAGGAACGGAATCTGGAACGCCAACTGGACGATGCCGGCGACAAACACCGCCCACGCCAGCGCTAGGATGGGCGGGTCGAAATACGGCGCCGCCCACAGCGCGCCGCCGATAAAACACAGATTGAGCAGGATGGGCGCGAACGCCGGGACCCAGAATTTGTTGTAGGTATTAAGGATGCCCGCCGCCACCGCGACCAGCGAAATGAAGAAGATGTAGGGCGAGGTGATGCGCAGCAATTGCACGGTGAGATCGAATTGCGCGTCATTGCGGGCAAAGCCGGGGGCGCTGAGATAGACCAGAATCGGCGCGGCGAGGATACCGACGAGGGTAACCACGAACAGGATCAGCGCCAGCATGGTGCTGACGTGATCCACCAGCAGGCGGGTCTCGTCCTGCCCCTTGCGGTTGCGGTATTCGCCAAAGATGGGCACAAACGCCTGCGAGAACGCGCCCTCGGCAAACAGGCGGCGCAACAGGTTGGGCAGCTTGAAGGCGACAAAGAAGGCATCGGTCGCCATCCCCGCGCCGAAAATGCGCGCAATCAGCACGTCGCGGCCGAAGGCGAGCACGCGCGAAACCAGGGTCAGGCCGCTGATGGTGGCCAGCGCCTTGAGCAGGTTCATGCCGCCAATCTCCCTGTTTTTATTGCCATCATCCGAATGTGCCGCCCTTTTATAAATGCCGCGCATCATATCATCCCGCCCCGCCACCTCCGGCGCGCGCCGGCGCCCAAAACAACGGGTTGCAAAATACCGGACGGCTCCCTATAATGCGCGCCTTTTTACGCAAGCCGAATTCCGAGGAGTCATAGATGGCCAATACCGCACAAGCCAAGAAACGCGCACGTCAGGCAACCCAGCAGCACGCGCACAACAGCACATTGCGCTCCGAAATGCGCACTGCCATCAAGAAAGTGATCAAGGCCGTGCAGGCGGGCGACAAGGCCGCCGCGCAGGAAGTGTTCCGCGCCTCGACCAGCGTGGTTGACTCTATCGCCGACAAGAAGATCATCCACAAGAACAAGGCCGCCCGCCACAAGAGCCGCCTGTCCGCCGCCATCAAGGCAATGGCCTGATCTTTATTGCAGTCGAAATCCCGCAAACAAAAGGCCGACAGCGCTGTCGGCCTTTTTTGTTTATAGTTCAGGCATCAGAGAAACAACAAGACTGGAAACCCTGTCATGTCACATTTGATGAACACCTATTCGAGACAAGCCGTCGCATTTTCCCACGGCGAAGGCGCATGGCTATTTGATACGGATGGCAAACGCTATTTGGACGCCCTGGCCGGCATCGCCGTCAACACGCTGGGGCACGCGCACCCGCGTTTCACCGCCGCGCTCAAAGCACAGATCGATCGCCTGATCCATACCTCCAACGTTTATCAGATACCGCAGCAGGAGCGGCTGGCCGCCAAACTCTGCGCCGTGTCCGGGATGCAGGAAGTGTTCTTCGGCAATTCCGGTTGCGAGGCGAACGAGGCCGCAATCAAGCTGGCGCGCCTGCATGGGCATAATCGGGGAATAGATAATCCCGCCATCATCGTGATGGAAAAATCCTTCCACGGGCGCACCCTGGCCACCCTCTCGGCCACCGGCAACCGCAAGGCGCAGGCCGGTTTCGAGCCGCTGGTCAAAGGTTTCGTGCGCGTTCCTTACGACGACTTGGAGGCGGTGCGCCAGGTGGCGCAGAACGACCGCAACGTGGTCGCCGTGCTGGTCGAGCCGATTCAGGGCGAGGGCGGCATTCGCACGCCGGATGCGAGTTATCTGCAAGGGTTGCGCGAGATTTGCGATGCGCAGGACTGGCTGCTGATGCTGGACGAGGTGCAATGCGGCATGGGCCGCAGCGGCAAATGGTTCGCCCACCAGCACAGCGCCATCCTGCCCGACGTGATGACGCTGGCCAAAGGTTTGGGTTCCGGCGTGCCGATCGGCGCCTGTCTGGCCGCCGGCCGGGCGGCGGGCACCTTCAAGCCCGGCAATCACGGCTCCACCTTCGGCGGCAATCCGCTGGCCTGCACCGCCGGCATCGCCACCCTCGACATCATCGAGCAGGACGGCCTGCTGGCCCATGCGGAACACATCGGGCAAATGATCCGTGACGATCTCGCCGCCGCGTTGCAGGGTGTCAACGGCATCAGGACAATCCGCGGGCAGGGACTGATGCTTGGCATTGAACTGGACAAGCCCTGTGCCGAACTGGTCGGGCGCGGACTGGATAACGGCCTGCTCATCAATGTGACCGCCGACAGCGTGATTCGCCTGTTGCCGCCGCTAATCCTGAGCCGGGACGAGGCACGGCAACTGGTAACCGGGCTGGCGGCACTGATCAAAGACTTTTTGCAATCCTGACGGAAACGCATCATGGCAGCGAACATCAAGCACTTTTTGCAGTTCAGGGATTTCTCCCGCGCGGAGTTTGAATATCTGTTCGAGCGCACGCGCATCATCAAGGAACGCTTCAAGGACTACCAAAAATACTGGCCGCTGGAAGACCGCACGCTGGTGATGATCTTCGAGAAGGCCAGCACCCGCACCCGCCTGTCGTTCGAGGCCGGCATGCACCAGCTCGGCGGCTCCGCGATCTATCTGAACACGCGCGATTCCCAACTGGGGCGCGGCGAACCGGTGGAAGACGCCGGGCAAGTCATCTCGCGCATGAGCGACATCGTGATGATCCGCACCTTCGAGCAGGACATCATCGAGCGCTTCGCGCGCAACTCGCGCGTGCCGGTGATCAACGGCCTGACCAACGAATACCACCCCTGCCAGGTGCTGGCCGACATCTACACCTACATCGAACATCGCGGCAGCATCACCGGCAAGACGGTGGCGTGGATCGGCGACTCCAACAACATGTGCAATACGTGGCTGCAGGCGGCGGAGATACTGGATTTCAATGTGCATGTCTCCACCCCGCCCGGCTATGAAGTCGAACCTGAGCGCGCAGGCCTGTTCGGTGCCGAACATTACGAAGAATTCGCCGATCCGATGGAAGCAGCAAGGGGCGCCGATCTGCTGACCACCGATGTGTGGACATCGATGGGTTGGGAAGCAGAGAACGAGGAACGCATGAAGGACTTCGCCGACTGGCAGGTGGATGGCGACATGATGCGCGTTGCCGCCAAGGACGCCGTGTTCATGCACTGTCTGCCCGCGCACCGCGGCGAGGAAGTGTCGGCAGAAGTCATCGACGGCCCGCAAAGCGTGGTCTGGGATGAAGCCGAGAATCGGCTCCATGTTCAAAAAGCGCTGATGGAGTACCTGTTGCTGGGGAAACTGGACCACTGAACCGGCGGAGGGAGACATGAAAGACACGCTGAAACCCGGCATCCGTTACGAGCACAAATTTGTCATTCCGGCGGGCAAGACCGTCCCCGCGCTGTATCCGGAATCGCCGGAATTCCAGGCCATGCCGGAAGTGTTTGCCACCGGTTTTTTGGTCGGCTTTCTGGAATGGGCCTGCATCATGTGCCTCAAACCGCATCTCGACTGGCCGCAGGAACAATCTCTCGGCACCCATATCAACGTCAGCCACGAAGCCGCCACGCCGCCCGGACTGGAAGTGACCGCCACGGTGGAAGTGACCGCGGTCGATGGCCGCCGCGTCACCTTCGCCGTATCGGCACACGACAGTATCGATACCATCGCACGGGGCACACATGAACGTTTCGTCATCGACAAGGCGCGTTTTGAAAACAAGATCCGCAACAAAATAAATTCATAATCCATCACCAGGCAATCATCATGAGCGATATCAAAAAAGCCGTCCTCGCCTACTCCGGCGGACTCGACACCTCAGTCATTCTTAAATGGCTGCAGGACACCTACCAATGCGAAGTGGTCACCTTCACCGCCGACGTCGGCCAGGGTGAAGAGCTGGAACCGGCGCGCAAAAAAGCGCTGCAATTCGGCATTCCGGCGGAAAGCATTTTCATCGACGACCTGCGCGAGGAATTTGTGCGCGATTTTGTATTCCCGATGTTCCGCGCCAACACCGTGTATGAAGGCGAGTACCTGCTCGGCACCTCCATCGCGCGTCCACTGATCGCCAAACGTCTGATCGAGATTGCCGCGATGACCGGCGCCCAGGCCATCGCCCACGGCGCAACCGGCAAGGGTAATGACCAGGTGCGTTTCGAGCTTGGCGCCTACGCGCTGAATCCCGACATCAAGATCATCGCGCCGTGGCGCGAGTGGGATCTGCTGTCGCGCGAAAAACTGATGGCGTATGCCGAAAAGCACGGCATCCCGGTCGATATGAAACACAAGCAGGGCGGCTCACCCTACTCGATGGACGCCAACCTGCTGCACATCAGCTACGAAGGCCGCCATCTGGAAGACCCCGCCGCCGAAGCCGAAGAAAGCATGTGGCGCTGGACCGTGTCGCCGGAAAAGGCGCCGGATGCGGCGGAGTATCTTGATCTGGAATTTGCCCAGGGCAATGTGGTGGCGCTGAACGGCCAAAAAATGACCCCCGCCCAGGTGCTGACCCATTTGAACATCCTCGGCGGCAAGCATGGCATCGGCCGCCTAGACCTGGTGGAGAACCGCTACGTCGGCATGAAATCGCGCGGCTGCTACGAAACCCCCGGCGGCACCATCCTGCTCAAGGCGCACCGCGCCATCGAATCGATCACGCTGGACCGCGAAGTGGCACACCTGAAGGACGACCTGATGCCGCGCTACGCTTCGATGATTTACAACGGCTACTGGTGGAGCCCGGAGCGCCGCACCCTGCAGACGCTGATCGACCACACCCAGCAGACCGTCAATGGCTGGGTGCGCGTCAAACTGTACAAGGGCAACGTGATCGTCGTCGGGCGTGACTCCAAAACCGACTCGCTGTTCGATTCCAGCATCGCCACCTTCGAGGACGACAAGGGCGCCTACGACCAGAAGGATGCGGGCGGTTTCATCAAGCTGAACGCGCTGCGCATGCGCATTGCGGCCAATTTGCAAAAGCGGAAGTAATCAGCCAACTCAAGGGAGGCTATATGTTGCACGAACTGACGGGAGATATATTGTTGAGCCGCGCCAAGGCGATCGCCCAGGGCATCGCCCCGAATGACGATTTCATGCACGGTCTGGCGCTGCAACTGCGCGAGCGCATGCCGGCGATGTACAAGGACTTTCGTCATTACTGCCACACCCAGCATCCAAAGTCCGGTGAGCTATGGGCATGGATGAGCAGTGACGGGCGCTATCTGGTCAATCTCTTCACCCAGGACGAAGCCTATGCCCACGGCAGCAAGCCGGGACATGCCAGCCTGAACCATGTCAATCATGCGTTGCATGCGCTGCGGACGTTCGTGCAGAAGGAGAAAGTCGCCAGCCTGGCCCTGCCGCGCCTTGCCTGCGGCATCAACGGCCTCGACTGGGCCGAGGTGAAACCGCTGATCGAGCGCCATTTGGGCGATCTGGGCATCCCGCTCTACGTCTATACGAATTATCAAAAAGGCGTCAAAGCCGACGAACCCGCAAAATAAAGGAAACCGGATGTCAGACAAATTCGACAACGTCAGCGTGGGCAAAAAAGCCAATGTGTTCTTCGACGGCAAGTGCGTGTCGCACTCGGTGTATTTTCCGGACGGCTCGCGCAAGACCTGCGGCGTGATCCTGCCGGGCAGCCAGCTCACTTTCAATGTCGGTGCGCCGGAATTGATGGAGATCACCTGCGGCGAATGTTCGGTCAAGGTTGCCGGCGAGTCCGCCTTCAAAACCTACGCCGCAGGCAGCAGCTTCAAGGTGGCCGGGAACAGCAGCTTCGAGATTCGCACTGGCGCGGAAGCCGTCGATTACGTCTGCAGTTTTGGATAATTAAAACCATTCACCACAGAGGCACAGACAAAAGCGAGACAATCAAAGCGGAAAATTTTGAGGGTTCTTGCGCTTGCCCGGGTTTGACTTTCTCTGTGCCTCGGTGTCTCTGTGGCGGATTTTTTGAATTTGGATAGGAGCAAGCCATGCCGTCGTTCGATATCGTTTCAGAAGTAGAGAAGACCGAAGTCAAGAACGCGCTCGAACAGACCAACAAGGAAGTCGGCACCCGCTTTGACTTCAAGGGTTCGGATGCGCGCGTGGAACAGGCAGAGCTGGTGCTCACCGTGTTCTCCGACAACGAGTTCCAGCTCGATCAGGTGCAGGACATCCTCAACGGCAAGCTGGCCAAGCGCGGGGTGGACATCCGCAGCCTCGACATCAGCGACAAGATCGAAAAGGTCAGCGGCAACAAAGTCAAGCGCAGTTGCACGGTCAAGGTCGGGGTGGAGATCGAGCTGGCGAAAAAGATCGTCAAGCACCTCAAGGACAGCAAACTCAAGGTGCAGGCCAGCATCCAGGGCGATGCCGTGCGTGTGACCGGCAAGAACCGCGACGACCTGCAAGCCGCGATCGCCTTCGTCAAGAAAACCATCACTGATTTTCCATTGCAATATCAGAACTTCCGCGACTAAGGGGCATGGCGAGCAGCCATCCCTGCTTATGAAACTCGCCATGCCCGTTTTCCCCTATCCGACTTTCCCCCGGAAGCGGGAGAAAGGGCGAACGAGAAAGGCGATTTCTCACGCCAATCTTCCATTGCAGGGCGAATCCGGCGGGAGGACAATGTTCTCCCGCAACGCATTCCGGAGGCACGATCATGCAATGCAACCACCGTTCAACCATCCGCATCCTGGCACTCGCATTCTCGGTCGTTCTGTTTGGCGGCACGGCCCAGGCCGACAAGCCGTCTTGGGCGGGCAGCGATAAATCCACCAAACACCAACCCAAACACGAAGCGGGCGGAATGGAGATCAGCGTACATTTCGGCGACCATCAACGCGCCATGATCCGCGATTACTACGGCAAACGAACCCGCGCAGGCCATTGCCCGCCTGGCCTGGCCAAGAAACATAATGGTTGCCTGCCGCCGGGACAGGCGAAAAAGTGGAGCATGGGCCAGCCGCTACCGCGCGATGTGGTCGTCTATGACCTGCCGTCCCGGATTACCGTAAAACTGGGCACGCCGCCCGCCGGACATCGTTATGTGCGCGTGGCGGCGGATATCCTGCTGATTGCAGTCGGCACCGGCATGGTCGTTGATGCGATCGAAGATATAGGGAAAATGTGAAAAGTTCGACACCGTCTTGCAACACACACGGCGGGGAGGAATAACATGAAAAAAGCACTGGTACTGTTCGCCGACGGCAGCGAAGAACTGGAAGCCGTCACCGTCATCAACATCCTGCGTCGCGGCGGCATCGAAGTCACCGTGGCCGGCCTTCAGGCCGGCCCCTTGCGCGGCAGCCGCGGCACCATGCTGGTGCCGGACACCACTCTGGATAGCGCGCTGGCACAAGAGTACGACCTGATCGTGCTGCCCGGCGGCCTGCCGGGCGCCGACCATCTGCGCGACGATGCGCGCGTGGCCGGCTTGTTGCGCAAGATGCATGATGCAGGCCGTTACGTGTCAGCCATCTGCGCCGCGCCCTCGGTGCTTGCCAATGCGGGCCTGCTCGACGGCAAGCGCGCCACCTGCTACCCGGGCGCACTGGATAATTTCCCCGCCGTGCAAAGGCAGACCGCCGCCGTGGTGGAAGACGGCAAACTCATCACCTCGCGCGGACCCGGCACCGCGATGGATTTCGCTCTCACCCTGCTGGAACGCCTGACAGACAAGGCAACACGGGACAAAGTGGAAGCCGCACTGGTGCGCTGACACAGATGTCGCGATTGCCGCCGTCGCTCATCGCCCTCGCCCTGCAACTGGCGGCTTGGCTGGTGCTGCTGCTGGTCGCCGGTGGCGGAAATTTCCCGCCACTCGCACTAGCCTTGCTGGCCGGTCTCCTTGCCGCCGTCTTGAGCCATTTTGCCGGACTCGCGCGCTGGTGGTTGCCGATCCAGCTCCTGTTTGCCCCGGCGCTGATCATCGCCCTTGCCGCAGACATTCCCCCGCTGTTTTTTCTGTTCGGTTTTCTGTTGCTGTTGCTGGTTTACTGGAGCACGTTCCGCTCGCAGGTACCGCTCTACTTGTCCAGTCGCAAGGTTTGGATGGCGCTGGAAATCCTGTTACCCGCCGACCGGCCATTGAGTTTCATCGACATCGGTTCCGGCCTCGGCGGCGTGCTGACCCATCTGGCGCGGGCGCGGCCGGAGAGTCACTTCCACGGCGTCGAAATCGCCCCGCTGCCGTTCATCCTGAGTTGGTTGCGCATCCGCTTCGGCGGTTACCGCAATTGCACGGTGCGCCGGCAAAGCCTGTGGGACTGCGATTTGGCCGAGTACGACGTGGTGTTCGCCTATCTGTCGCCGGTGCCGATGGCGGAGCTGTGGCAAAAGATCGAACGCGAGTTGCATCCCGGTGCTTTGTTCATCAGCAATTCGTTCAACGTCAGCGATCATCCGCCGCAGATAATCCGGGAAATCGATGATCTGCACCGATCAAAACTGTATGTCTGGAAAAAATGACGCAATATTTATCAGACAGTTATGCGGCATCAGGCAAAAAACTTCCCAAGCCGGAATTTTTTAGCTAGGATGCACACCTGTTCCCGTAAGACTTCCCGGCAACTCTGCCGTAGCCAACAAACCCATTAACTCCCAACGAGAAAAAACCATGAGCGAGCAAATCCATTACATTACTGACGACACGTTCACCGCCGAAGTTTTGCAGTCCCCTCTTCCCGTACTGGTGGACTACTGGGCCGAATGGTGCGGCCCCTGCCGCATGATCGCGCCGATCCTGGATGAAATCTCCCAGGAATATGCCGGCCGCCTGAACATCGCCAAGTTGAACGTGGACGAAAACCAGCAGACCCCGCAAAAGTACGGCGTGCGCGGCATCCCCACTCTGATGCTGTTCAAAAACGGCAATATCGAAGCGACCAAAGTCGGTGCCCTGTCCAAATCGCAACTCACCGCCTTCATTGACAGCCACATCTGAACCCTTTACCCTCCCGCCCGCGCTTGCCGTGCTTCGCTCTGAAACACGGACACAATAAATAAATCCGAAGCAAGACACGGCGGCTGGCGCGAAAATTCCCACAACCCCGCAACACTCTCCCGCAACACTCTATCAACCGCGCTGAAGCGCTCCATTCTGACTATGCATTTATCCGACCTCAAGACCAAACACATCACCGAATTGGTGGAAATGGCCACCACCAGCCAAATCGACAATGCCAACCGCATGCGCAAACAGGACCTGATGTTCGCGCTGCTAAAAAGTCACGCGAAAAAAGGCGAAAGCATTTTCGGTGAAGGCACGCTGGAAGTGCTACCCGACGGCTTCGGCTTCCTGCGCTCGCCAGACACCTCATATCTGGCCGGACCGGACGACATTTACGTCAGCCCCAGCCAGGTGCGCCGGTTCAACCTGCACACCGGCGATTCGATTGAGGGCGAGATTCGCACCCCGAAGGACGGCGAGCGTTATGTGGCGCTGGTCAAGGTCGACAAAGTCAACGGTGAACCGCCGGAGAATGCCAAGAACAAGATCCTGTTCGAGAACCTGACCCCTCTGTTTCCGACCCGGCACATGACGCTGGAGCGCGATATCCGCGCCGAAGAAAATCTTACCGGGCGCATCATCGACATCGTCGCCCCCATCGGCAATGGTCAACGCGGCCTGCTGGTGGCCTCGCCCAAATCCGGCAAGACGGTGATGTTGCAACATATCGCCCACTCCATCTCGGCGAATAATCCGGAAGCGACATTGATCGTGCTGCTGATCGACGAACGCCCGGAGGAAGTGACCGAAATGAGTCGCACCGTGCGCGGCGAAGTGGTCGCCTCCACCTTCGACGAACCGGCTACCCGTCACGTGCAGGTCGCCGAGATGGTGCTGGAAAAGGCCAAACGCCTGGTCGAACACAAGAAAGACGTGGTCATCCTGCTCGATTCCATCACCCGTCTGGCGCGCGCCTACAACACGGTCATCCCGTCTTCCGGCAAGGTGCTGACCGGCGGCGTGGATGCTAACGCCCTGCAGCGGCCGAAACGCTTCTTCGGCGCGGCACGCAACATCGAGGAAGGCGGCTCGCTAACCATCATCGCCACCGCGCTGGTCGATACCGGCTCGCGCATGGATGACGTGATCTACGAGGAATTCAAAGGCACCGGCAACATGGAAATCCATCTGGATCGCCGTATGGCGGAAAAACGCATCTACCCGGCGATCAACATCAACCGTTCCGGCACGCGCCGGGAAGAGCTTCTGCTCAAGCCGGAAATCCTGCAACGGATCTGGCTGCTGCGCAAGCTGCTGTACCCGATGGACGAGCTGGAGGCGATGGAATTCCTGCAGGACAAAGTCAAGGCAACCAAAAACAACGCCGAGTTCTTTGATTCCATGAAGCGTTGAGAAACACCACAAAAGGTTTTGACGAAAAAGGCGATTTGGGTATAATGCGCGCCTTTCGAAAGAACCGCAGTTATCAGCGAAGGCTAACCTTCAGGTTATGCCGTAACTAAAAACGACGTTTTCGGTGGAGGCTAACCTTTGGGTTATGCCGTAAACAAACCGCATCAAGCGAGGTAGTCATGTACGCAGTAATCAAAACCGGTGGCAAGCAGTATCGCGTTGTCGAGGGTGAAACGCTCAAAATTGAAACCGTTGACGGCGAAGTCGGCAGCGCGATCGTGTTGGATAAAGTGCTAATGATCGGCGCCGGTGAAAAAATCAGCGTGGGCCAGCCCCTGCTGGAGGGCGCCTCGGTCAAAGCCACTATCGTGGCCAACGGCCGCCACAAGAAAGTAACCATCTTCAAGATGCGTCGCCGCAAGCATTACCAGAAGCACCAAGGGCATCGTCAAAACTACACCGAGATCCGCATCGACGGCATCTCCGCTTAAGCAAAGGAGCTAGAACATGGCATCGAAAAAAGGCGGCGGCAGTACCAGTAACGGCCGCGACTCACATTCGAAACGACTGGGCGTCAAGAGCTATGGCGGTGAACTGATCAGCGCCGGCAGCATCATCATCCGCCAGCGCGGCACCCAGGTTCACGCCGGTGACAACGTTGGCATGGGCAAGGACCATACCCTGTTCGCCAAGATAACCGGCAAGGTGCAATTTGCGGTCAAGGGCGCGCTCAAGCGCAAGACGGTCAGCATCGTCCCCGCGTAAAGCCGCACTTGCAGTTAGAATGAGCCCTATCGCGAGATAGGGCTTTTTTATTTCCGGGCACCCCATGAAATTCATCGACGAATCAAAAATTGAAGTCATCGCCGGCAACGGCGGTAACGGCGCGGCCAGCTTCCGGCGCGAGAAATACATCGAAAAGGGCGGACCGGACGGCGGCGACGGCGGCCATGGCGGCAGCGTGTATGCGGTCGCCAACCGCAACATCAACACCCTGGTCGATTACCGCTATACACGGATGCACCGCGCCAAAAACGGCGAATCCGGGCGCGGCGCCGACTGCTACGGCAAGGGCGCGGACGACATCATCCTGCACATGCCGGTCGGCACTGTCATCACCGACCTCAACAGCGGCGAAGTGATCGCCGACCTCGCCCGCGACGGCGAGAAAGTTTTGCTCGCCCGCGGCGGCAAAGGCGGCCTCGGTAACCTGCATTTCAAATCCAGCACCAACCGCACCCCGCGCCAGTGCACGCCCGGCGAAGAAGGCGAGCGGCGCGAACTGCAACTGGAATTGAAAGTCCTGGCCGATGTCGGCCTGCTCGGCATGCCCAACGCGGGCAAATCCACCTTCATCCGTTCCGTCTCGGCTGCCAAGCCAAAAGTCGCCGACTATCCCTTCACCACCCTGCACCCGAATCTGGGTGTCGTGCGCGTGTCCGAGCAGAAGAGCTTCGTCATCGCCGACATTCCAGGCCTGATCGAGGGTGCGGCGGAAGGCGCCGGGCTGGGACACCAGTTCCTGCGCCATCTGGCGCGCACCCGCCTGCTGCTGCATCTGGTCGATCTCGCCCCGCTGCACGAAGGCGTCGATCCGGTGCACGAAGCGCATGCGCTGGTCAATGAACTGAAAAAATACGACGAAGCGCTCTACAATAAACCGCGCTGGCTGGTGCTAAACAAACTCGATCTTCTGCAAAACCGCGAAGAGAAGGTTGCGGCTTTCCTTGATGCCTACGGCGAAAACACGCGCCACTTCACCATCTCCGCCATCAACGGCGAGGGTTGCAAGGAATTGACTTACGCCATCATGGAACACCTTGACGCGGTCGCGGCACAAGAACAGGAAGTGGTCAGCGACAGCGCACAGGAAACCGAAATCGATATCTACGACCCATCGCGATGAAAAACGTTTTAACCCTGGCTAAACGCATCGTCGTCAAAGTTGGCAGCAGCCTGGTCACCAACAGCGGCGCCGGTCTGGACCTGCGGGCTATCAGCAATTGGGCGCAGCAAATTTCCGCCCTGCGTGCGCGCGGCTGCGAGGTGGTACTCGTCTCCTCCGGTGCCATCGCCGAGGGTATGCAGCGCCTCGGATGGAAACAACGCCCCGGCGCCGTGCATGAATTGCAGGCGGCGGCGGCCGTCGGCCAGATGGGGCTGGTGCAAGCCTACGAAAGCGCGTTCCGCGAGCACCACCTGCTCGCCGCGCAAGTGTTGCTCACCCATGCCGACCTGGCCGACCGCGAACGCTATCTGAATGCGCGCTCCACCCTGCGCACCCTGCTCAAGCTCGGCGTCATCCCGATCATCAACGAGAACGACACCGTGGTCACCGACGAGATCAAGTTCGGCGACAACGACACCCTCGGCGCGCTGGTCACCAATCTGATCGAAGCCGATGCGCTGGTCATCCTCACCGACCAGACCGGCCTGTTCACCGCCGACCCGCGAACAGACAGCAGCGCCACCCTCATCCGCGAAGCGCAGGCGGGCGACGGCAAACTGGAACTGATGGCCGGCGGCGCGGGCAGCCACATCGGGCGCGGCGGCATGATCACCAAGGTGCTCGCGGCCAAACGCGCCGCGCGTAGCGGCGCGCACACCGTCATCGCCTCCGGCCATGAAAAAGACGTGCTGCCGCGCCTGTTGCAGGGCGAAGCCATCGGCACCCTGCTGCTCGCCCCCGCCCTCGCACTGGATGCGCGCAAGCAATGGCTGGCCGACCACCTGCAAGTCAGCGGCAAACTCACCCTCGACGACGGCGCGGTGCGCGCCCTGCGCCAGGAAGGTAAAAGCCTGCTCCCCATCGGCGTCACCGGTGTCGGCGGCAACTTCCAGCGCGGCGCGGTGGTCGCCCTCCTCGACGGCGACGGCCGCGACATCGCGCGCGGCCTGGTCAACTACAGCGCCGACGAAGCACGCCTCATCGCCCGCAAACCCAGCAACGAAATCGAAGCCATTCTTGGCTATATCGACGAGCCGGAACTGATCCATCGGGATAACCTGGTGCTGCTGTAGACACTACAAAAACCATGGATCGCCTGCAACGCATCTACAAGCTTCATCAGATCATTGCAGCGCATCACTTGCCGGTAGCGCATCAGGTATTGCAGGAAAAGCTCGAATGTTCACGCGCCACGGTCAACCGCATCATTCAGGAGATGCGGCTCTATTTCAATGCACCGCTTGAATACGACCGCGAACGCAACGGCTACTACTACGACACGCGGGATGGCCAAGCTTTCGAGTTGCCCGGTGTCTGGTTCAACGCCGCCGAACTGCATGCCTTGCTCACCACCCAGCAACTGCTCGAACAAGCGCAACCCGGTCTGTTGAATAACCACCTCAAGCCGTTAAAAACGCGCATCGAAAAGCTCCTTACTTCAGCACAATTGGACGGGAGCGAAATCGCCAAGCGCGTGCGCATCCTGCGCATGGCCGGACGCAACACCTCCGGCGAACACTTCCAAACCGTGGCCGGCGCGCTGCTGCAACGCAGGCGCCTCGCCATTCGTTACCACAGCCGCAGCAGCGACACAAAAACCCAACGCGAAATCTCGCCGCAACGCCTTACCCATTACCGCGACAACTGGTATCTGGACGCCTGGTGCCATCAGCGCAACGGCCTGCGCAGCTTTGCCGTGGACCGCTTGCGCGAGGCGAAGGTTCTGGGAAAGCGCGCCAAAGACATCGCCAAAAAGGAACTAGACGCGCACTTCGCCTCCAGCTACGGCATCTTCGCGGGCAAACCCAAACACACAGCCTTATTGCGATTCACCCCCGGACGCGCCCGCTGGGTGGCGGAAGAACAATGGCACCCGCAACAACAAAGCCTTTTACTTGGAGATGGCAGCTATGAACTGCGCATCCCTTTCTCCGACCCGAGCGAACTGGTGATGGACATACTCAAGCATGGGGCAGAAGTCGAGGTGCTCGAACCGCAAACATTGCGCGATGAAGTTGCTTCACAATTGCGGCGTGGCGCGGAGCAATATCTGAAACGAAAGGCGAAAAAATGAAACCAGGACGCAACGACCCCTGCCCCTGTGGCAGCGGGAAAAAATACAAGCAATGCTGTTTGAAAACAGAACAGGTACAGCCCGAAGATGATTTTCTCTGGCGCAGGATACGCCGCGCGATTGAAGGCTCGCCCGCGCAACTGCTCAATTTTGGCAGCAGCCATTTCGGGCAGGAAGCCTTGCTGGAGGCATGGGACGAATTCATGCCTTTTGACGACGAGCCATTCGCCCCCGACACGCCGCACATGCCGATCTTCATGCCCTGGTTCTTTTACGACTGGGTGCCCGCCCCGCTCGAAACTTCAGTGAAACGTGAAGCGCTGGACGGTCGCACCTTGGCGCGGGCGTACCTGGACAAGAAAGGTCGGCATCTTGATCCGCTTCGCGTCCGCTACATGGAACAGTGCTGCATAGCGCCATTCAGCTTTTATGACGTCCTTTCGGTGCGCCCCGGAACGGGCTTTACCTTGCGCGATATCTTCACCGGCGAGGATACGGAGGTGACCGAACATTCCGGTTCGCAACAAACACAGGTTGGCGACATCATGTTTGCCAAGTTGGCACGTATAGATCAGGTGACGATGCTGGAAGCCTGCGCGCCGGTGATGTTTCCACCCACAGAGAAAAGCGCCATCCTCGACCTGCGCAAAAAAATCAATCGCCGCAAACTGCCGCTCACACCGGAACTGCTCAAAGAATACATTTACGAAATGCTGGGCATCTACCATGACATCACCGCCCGCCTGCTCAATCCGGCCATGCCGCAACTGCAAAACACCGACGGCGACCCGCTGCTGCTTCACAAACTGATCTACGATCTCGCATGTTCGCCGCGCGAAGCGCTCGACGCCCTCCGCCAACTCAACCTGACCGAGGACGATGAAAGCATTCTCACCGGTGCGGAATTCGACCCGGCGGGCGATCTGTGCAAGATCGAATTCACCTGGGAAAAGCCATGCAACAAGAAGCACAAAAACTGGAACAACACTATCCTCGGCCATCTTCGCATCGAAGGCGCAACGCTCACCGCCGAGGTCAACTCCGAAAACCGCGCGCAAAAATTCAAGAAACTCATGGAAGAATTATTGCCCGGCAAGGCGCGCTACAAAACCACCGTGATCGAATCGCCGCAGGCCATGTTTGCCCAGTTGAAAAAAGAAGAAGGTTCGGCACAGGCAAAGCAACGCCAAAAAGAACAGGATGAATTGAACAACCAGCCGGAAGTCCAGGTACAAATAGCCGAATATCTGCGCCAGTATTACCGCGACTGGATCAACCAAAAAATCCCCATCCTGAAAAACAAAACCCCGCTGCAGGCCGTCAAAACCCAAGACGGCAAAGAAATGGTTGAGGCGCTGCTGATGGAGTTTGAACAAAGGGGCAAACAGAATACACCGCCGCTCGATCCTGCCATTATTGCCGAGTTGCAGGAGAGGCTGGGGTTGTCGTAAAAAGGACTGGCGGCAGGCTCACGTTTTGAGACAGTGAGGGTGTTAGCATGGAATATGTGAGCGACAAGTCCAATAACAAACCCCTTGCCCATGTCCGTCAAGACGAAAATGGTGAGTGGCATGAACACCAGTTGGATGAACATCTGCGTGGCGTAGCTGCGATGGCTGCCGATTTCGCCGCTAATTTTGGCTCCAGCGATTGGGCGAACATCGCTGGCGTATGGCACGGCTTATTTCCGTCACTACTACGCCAGCCTCAACAGCCTGGACGAAGAAGGCATCATCGGCCTGCTGGATATGCACAACCAGGCCGAGGCGAGAAGAGCCGAATTCAACTTCCGCACCGCTGCCAAAAAATTCCGGCTGATCAAGGAAGAAGGCCAGACCGCCGTCATCGTGCGCTACGGCGAAAGCCCAAAGCTGATCGAGACTCTCGAAGCCAGCCGGAACATGGAGCCGCACCAGCGGCGCGGCATTTTGCGCCGCCTGCAACGCTACACAGTCAATATCCGCGAGCATGAATGCAAGAAGCTGATGGTACACAGTGATGTGAAGGAACTGTTCCCCGGAATTTTCGTGCTGACATCGGACGGGCTTTACCGACAGGACATCGGCTTGGTCATGGACGAGCCGCTATCTGCCGCAAGTCTCACCCCATAAAATGGCGTATTATATGACCACAATTTCGTGACCATGGAGAACGCAATGGAAATTTCAGCCGGAGAATTCAAGGCCAAGTGCCTAAAGTTAATGGACAATGTGGCGAACACCCACGAGCCGCTGACCATCACCAAACACGGCAAGCCCGTCGCCATGATGGTGCCGATAATGCCGAAGCCGGACACGCCGTTGTTCGGCTATATGGCAAACACCGCAATCGTGCGCGGCGATATCGTTGCGCCGATAGATGTGGAATGGGAAGCGGAGAGCGACGCATGACATCTGCCGCCCCCCTCCTGTTGCTGGACACCCACGTTTGGCTCTGGTTTGCCTTGGGTGATGCCGAACGTCTCGCCACCCCAGTGCGAAAAAGAATCGTGGCTGCCACGCATGGAGGCACACTTGTCGTTTCGGCCATTTCGGTATGGGAAATCGGCATGCTGGAAGCCAAAGGACGCATCGTCCTCGGAATGCCCTGCGAAAAATGGGTGACGACCGCTCTGACCTTGCCCGGCCTGCGCCTGATCGGACTGGAACCGGAAATCGCCATCGCCAGCTCGCACCTGCCGGGCGAAATACACGGCGACCCGGCGGATCGCATCCTGGCAGCCACGGCCAGAGCGCGCGATGCTGTGCTGGCGACCGCAGACGAACGTTTGGTGGAATACGGCAAAGCCGGGTTTATGCGAGTGTTGGATGTGAGGTGAAAATGAAAAGAACCTATTGCCTTGAAGTCAGAGGCAATTTCGCCTGTTTCACCTTCCCCGAACCCAAAATCGTCCACAACGCACCTTGCCCGTGCGGCAGCGGCAAGAAATACAAAAAATTCTGCATGGCAGAAAATGAATGACAGGCTCATGTTTTGAGCTTGTGGGTATGGACAATAGAAGGTGACATCAACCAAAGGGGGCATTATGTCGCGGCGCGCATTCCTGAAATCACTCACGGCACTGGTCGGCGGATTCGCCCTGCCGGCGATTGCGCACGCCAAGCCCATCCTGAGCACGTCGAAAACTTTGCAGCGCTCCCCGGTGGCCGGATTTCAGCACCACCAAGGTGAAGTGCTCTGGCCACAACTCTCCGTCGGCCAGCCGCTGCAACCGGTGCGCGAACCGGACAATCGCTACGACGACCGTGCCGTGCGCGTGGAATGGCAAGGCCGCAAGCTGGGCTACATCCCCCGGCTGGATAACGCCGCCGTGTCGCAATTGATGGATCGCGGGGAGAGATTGGATGCCGAAATCGCATGGTTGAACGAGAGCAAAAATCCGCGGGAACGAGCTGGGGTGGAGGTGAAATGGCTGATGTAATGGACAAGCCATTAGCTCATGTACGGCAATTGCCGGAGGGAAGATGGGTCGAACATTTTCTGGATGACCACCTGCTCGACGTTGCCGAACTCGCGGCAAACTTCGCCTCTGCCTTCAACAGCCAGGACTGGGCGCGACTTTCCGGCCTGTGGCACGACCTTGGGAAGTTCCGTGAAAAGTTCCAGCAATACATCAAGACCGTCAGCGGATACGACGCTGACGCGCACATCGAGGGGATGCCCGGTCGTGTCGATCACTCCACCGCAGGCGCTATCCACGCCATCGAAAAGCTAGGGCCGCAGGGACGTATCCTCGCCTACCTGATTGCAGGACACCATGCTGGGCTGCCCGACTGGAACAGTTTTGAAAGTGGACAGTCTTCGCTCCTGCAAAGAGTTGAAGATGGAAAAAAGAAAGGCTATCTGCAAGAGGCACTGCTTGCTGCGCCAGCCACCAGCATCCTCGAACAGCCCCGCCCGGTCTCGTTGCCGCCACAAGGCTCGCTGGCGCTGTGGATCAGGTTGCTGTTCTCCTGCCTTGTGGATGCTGATTTCCTCGATACGGAAAAATTCATGGATGAGGGAAAACATGGGCGGCGCGCCAACTATCCTTTTCTGCCAAAACTGGTAGCCGAATTCGACCGGCACATGACAGGTAAAGCCGCCAAGGCAAGCGATACCCCGGTCAACCGCATCCGCGCCGAGGTGCTGCGCCAGTGCCGCGACAAGGCCGCAGAGCCATCCGGGCTGTTCTCGCTCACCGTGCCAACCGGCGGCGGAAAGACGCTTTCCAGCATGGCTTTTGCACTAAACCATGCCATGCATCACGGCAAGGGCCGCGTGATTTACGTCATCCCCTACACTAGTATTCTCGAACAGACTGCGAATGAGTTTCGCAAAATATTCGGCAATGAGAATGTCATCGAACACCACAGCAACCTCGACCCGGACAAGGAAGATTCGCGCTCGCGGCTCGCGACGGAAAACTGGGATGCGCCCATTGTCGTCACCACCAACGTACAGTTTTTTGAATCGTTATTCGCCGCCAAGACCAGCCGCTGCCGCAAGCTGCACAACATCGTCAACAGCGTGGTGGTGCTGGACGAGGCGCAGTTGCTGCCGCCAGAATTCCTCGCGCCCATCCTGCATGTGATGCAAGACCTATCGCACAACTACAAGGTCAGCTTCGTGCTCCCCACTGCAACGCAGCCCGCCTTCTCGCCGCGTCCGAAATTCGCCGGTCTCAAAGACGTGAGCGAACTGATGGACAACCCCGGCCAGCTCTATGCAAACCTCAAACGAGTCGAAGCCGAACTGCCCGCCGACTTCAATGCAGCGCGCACTTGGGAATCCATCGCAGAAGATTTGCAGCAATACGACTCCATACTGTGCATCGTCAACTCGCGCAAGGACTGCCGCGAACTGCACGCGCTGATGCAAAAGGACACCATCCACCTTTCTGCCCTGATGTGCGGGCAGCATCGCAGCAAGGTGATTACAGACATCAAGCAACGATTGAAAGACGGCATCCCCACCCGCGTCATTAGCACCCAGCTGGTCGAGGCCGGGGTGGACATCGATTTCCCGATGGTCTATCGCGCATTGGCCGGGCTGGATGCCGTGGCGCAAGCCGCCGGCAGATGCAACCGCGAAGGTGCATTGCCGGGCATGGGCAAGGTCGTCGTGTTCGTGCCGCCGAAACCTGCCGCCCCCGGCCTGCTGCGCAAGGCGCAACAGAGCGGGCAGGAAATCATGCGCCTGACCGAAGGCGACCCGCTCACACGCGAACGCTTCGAAGCCTACTTCCGCCATTACTATGCGAGCCTCAACAGTCTGGACGAAGCCGACATCATCGGTTTGCTGGACATGAACAACCAAGCCGAAGCCAGAAAAGCCGAATTCAACTTCCGCACCGCTGCCAAAAAATTCCGGCTGATCAAAGAAGAAGGCCAAACCGCCATCATCGTGCGCTATGGCGGAAGCCCCAGTTTGATTGCCGCCCTCGAAGCCAGCCAGAACATGGAGCCGCACCAGCGGCGCGGCATCTTGCGTCGCCTACAACGTTACACAGTCAATATCCGCGAACAGGAATGCAAGCAACTGCTGGCGAGCAGCGATATACGTGAAATCTTTCCGGGAACATATGTGCAACACTCCGACACGCTCTACCATCCGCAACTGGGGTTATTGATGAGCAAGGATGTCGTTTTTGATCCGGCGCAAGGCGTCGTTTAAGCAAGGGGAGGAAATGAGAACTTACTGTCTTGAAGTCAGCGGCGATTTCGCCTGCTTCACCCGGCCGGAGATGAAGGTGGAGCGGGTGAGCTACGACGTGATGACGCCTTCTTCCGCCCGTGCGGTGTTCGAGTCCATCCTGTGGAAACCTGCCATCCGCTGGCACGTCGACAAGATCGAGGTGCTCAAGCCGATACGTTGGGTTTCCATCCGGCGCAATGAAGTCGGTGCAGTGGTTTCGGTACGCAATGCGCAGGAGGCGATGAACAAAGGCTCCGGTTCGCTCGGACTGAATATCGAAGACGAGCGCCAGCAGCGCGCCGGGCTGTTCCTGCGCGACGTGGCCTACCGTATCCACGCGCATTTCGAACTGCTACCCAATGCAGGGGAGAACAACACTATGGGCAAGTTCCTCGATATGTTCGAGCGCCGTGCCGAGAAGGGTCAATGCGTGAACCAGCCCTATCTGGGCTGCCGCGAATTCGCCTGCGACTTCCGCCTGATCAACAGCAAGCAGCAACCTGCCGCACCCATCGCAGAAACGCGCGACCTCGGCTGGATGCTGCACGACATGGACTACACCAAACCCACCGATCCGCAGCCGCGCTTCTTCCGCGCCGCATTGGAAAACGGTGTGTTGCGCATCCCGGCATGGGATAGCGAGGAGGTGCGAGGATGATCCTGCAAGCGCTCAACGAGTATTACCAACGCAAGACCCGCATGCCGGACAGCGACCTTGCGCCGCCCGGCTTTGAGCACAAGGGAATTCCCTTTCTTGTGGTGCTGACGGCAAAAGGCGAATTCGCCGGATTTGACGACACGCGCGAAGGCGAAGGAAAGAAGAAAAGCGCCAAGACTTTCCTTGTGCCGCAATCAGTTAAGCGTGCGGTCAATATCTTGCCCAATCTGTTGTGGGACAACTCAGGCTATGTGTTCGGTATCGACAGCAAAGGAAAACCGGAACGCGCCCGCGAACAACAACAGACCTTCGTCGAGGCCATACGCGCGCGCTTCTCCGAATCCGACGACTCAGGCATCCGTGCCGTGCTGGCCTTCCTGGAGCGCGGCGACTTTGCCAAAGTGTTCGAGCACCCGCTGTGGATCGATATTCTGGAAACCGGTGCCAACCTGACCTTCCGGCTGGAAGGCGATGCCTGCCCGGTTTGCGAGCGCGAAGCGGTAGCAGAGGCGCTCACCGCCGCCGATGCCGAAATCTCCGGTGAAAAAGCATTGTGTCTGGTATCGGGCGAGGCGGATGTCATCGAGCGCCTGCATCCTTCCGTCAAGGGCGTATGGGGTGCACAAAGCTCGGGTGCCAGCGTGGTCTCGTTCAATCTCGATGCGTTCAGTTCCTATGGCAAGTCGCAGGGCAATAACGCTCCCATCGGCAAGCGTGCCGTCTTTGCCTACACCACCGCACTCAACCATCTGCTGGCAAAAGGCTCGAAGCAACGCATTCAGGTGGGGGACGCATCCACGGTGTTCTGGGCCGCGACGCCTGGACATCCAATGGAGGAGCTGTTTCCCGGATTTTTCGGCGATCCCTCCAAGGACAACCCAGACCTCGGCGCGGGCGCTGTCGCCACGCTGCTGAACGCACCGAAAACCGGCGCGGGCAGTTTTGAGGACGACGGCACACGCTTTTATGTGCTGGGCCTCTCCCCCAACGCCGCCCGCATCGCCGTTCGCTTCTGGCACGTTAAAACGGTGGGCGAACTGGCCGTCAACATCCGCCGCCATTTCGAAGACCTGCGCATAGACCACGCGCCGCACGAACCGGAAACGCTCTCGCTATCAGCAATTTTGAAAGCGGCCAGCAGAAGGAAAAGTGATGGTAGCTATGACACACCCCCCAATCTCGGCGGCGATGTGATGCGCAGCGTGATCGAAAGCCTGCCCTATCCGCAAACCCTGCTCTCCGGTGCGATTCGCCGCATCCGCGCCGAACAGGAAATCACTTACCCGCGCGCCGCGATTATCAAGGCGTGCATCAACCGTTACTCTGGAAAGGAGGAACTCAAGGTGTCTCTGGACGAAAACAATACGAATACCGCTTACCGGCTGGGCCGGCTGTTTGGGGTACTGGAACGCATACAAGAGCGCGCCAGCCCCAACCTCAACGCAACGATACGCGACCGCTATTACGGCGCGGCGTCGAGCACGCCCGTCACGGTTTTTTCGACGCTGCTCAAGTTGAAGAACCATCACCTCGCCAAGCTGGATAACAAAGGCGAAGCGGTTAATTACGAGAAACTGCTCGGGCAGATCATGGACGGCATCGCCGATTTCCCCGCGCACCTCGACCTGCAAAATCAGGGGCGCTTTGCCATCGGCTATTACCACCAGCGTCAAGCCTTCTTCACCAAATCCGAATCCACCAATAAGGGAGAGTAATCATCATGGCACTGAACAATCGTTACGACTTCGTTTTGCTTTTCGACGTGAAAGACGGCAACCCCAACGGCGACCCCGATGCGGGAAACCTGCCGCGTGTGGATGCGGAAACCGGGCGCGGGCTGGTGACGGACGTGAGCCTCAAACGCAAGGTGCGCAATTTTGTCGGAATGGTGAAGGCTGACAAAGATGGGAAGCCCTTACCTGAATATGATATTTACATTCGCGAAAAAGCCATCCTCAACGACCAGAACGAACGCGCCTATGTGGGTATCGGCAAAGCCGATCTGCTCAAGGGCGACAACAAAAAACGCAAGGGCGGCGATGCTGTTGGCGAAGCGCGTGACTGGATGTGCAAGAACTTCTACGACGTGCGCACTTTCGGCGCGGTGATGTCCACCGGTGTGAATTGCGGTCAGGTTCGCGGCCCTGTTCAACTGACCTTCGCGCGCTCGGTCGATCCGGTAGTGGCGCAAGAGCACTCCATCACCCGCATGGCTGTTGCTACAGTGGCAGAGGCTGAAAAGCAGGATGGCGACAACCGCACCATGGGCCGCAAGTTCACCGTCCCGTACGGCCTCTATGTCGCCCACGGTTTCGTCTCTGCCCACCTCGCCAACCAGACTGGATTCGGCGAGGAAGACCTCGAACTTCTGTGGAAAGCGCTTGAGCAAATGTTCGAGCATGATCGCTCCGCCGCGCGCGGCGAAATGACGACTCGCGGGCTGTATGTGTTCAAGCACGACAGCAAACTAGGCAATGCCCCCGCCCACAGCCTATTCGACAGAATTCAGCCCAAGCTCAAGGAAGGCGTTTCAGTGCCGCGCGATTTCGGCGATTACTCGGTGACGGTGGATGAAGCCGGGGTGCCGCAGGGCGTGACGCTACAGAAGATCGTCGGCTGAACTCAGCGTCGCCCCGCCCAATATGTGGGGCGGCGGCTTTGATGGGCGATGGCGATCACCCTTAGGAATGATTCCTGAACTCGAAAAACTAATGTGTATGGAAACCGCTTGAAATACAAACGAACCGTTCCTTGCAGTCCGGGAACACCGATACCAGGTTGCTCTGTTGCCAACTGGGTGACGCGCCGCATTTCCTGGACGAAAGCGCGGCTGGGTAAGGTGCCGCCATTATCCCGATACCAGCGGGTCGCTTCTTCCGCTTCGGTGAGCGCCTCGGGGTTGAACGAGAGGCGCATCGATCAACGCGCGTTTTCGATGATGGCGTCGAGCCGGGCAAATACTTCTTCTGCCGGAATCCAGACCGTCTTCCCGGCGTCCATGTCTGCCACACGCCGTGCGATTTCCTCATCCCATGCCTTGGCGATGGCTTCCGGCGTATCTTCCGGCTCGCTTTCGAGGCTGACGATCAAACGGTGGATCAACTCGCCCCGCTCTTTTGGTGAGAGTTGCAGTGCCTGGTTTTCCAGTACTTCCAGCATGGCGCCCATGGTGGCCTCCGTAAACGTGGTTGATACGAACGAATGATAGCACTGCCGCCATGAGCGAAACAGACGACCCCATCATGCTTTCCGCGCTCCAGCACTGGGGCTATTGCCCGCGCCAGTGCGCGTTGATTCATCTGGAACAAGCCTTCGACGAAAACGTCCACACCATGCGCGGCAATGCGGCGCATGCGCGGGTGGATGAGCCGGGTTTTGAGTCTTTCGAGGGCGTGCGCAGCGAACGCGCATTGCCGGTGTGGTCTGATCGTCTCGGGCTGGTGGGAAAATGCGATGTGGTCGAGTTTCATCCCAATGGAAAAATCTATCCAGTGGAATACAAACACGGCAGAAAGAAATTGCAGGTGCATGACGACCTGCAACTCGCCGCTCAAGCGATATGCCTGGAAGAGATGCTCGGCAAACCAGTTTTGAAAGGCGCGATCTATCACCACACCTCGCGCCGCCGCCGCGAGGTTGCCATCACGCCGGAACTGCGGCAGCAAGTTGAAGCGACTGTCGCCGCCATCCGCGCCATGCTTGCTTCCGGCAAGCTACCACCGCCAGCGAACGATGCGCGCTGCAAAGAGTGTTCGCTGAACGACATCTGCCAACCGCAGGCGATGGCACTCTGCGCCGCGCATACCACCCTGGAACAAACACTCTACGAGCCGGAGGACTAATGGCGCGCCAGATACTCAATACCCTCTACGTGATGACACCACACTCCTACCTGCATCTGGAGAACGACACGCTACGAGTCGATATTGAACGCGAGAAGAAAATGCAAGTGCCGCTGCACCATCTGGGCAGCGTGGTGTGTCTGGGCAACATCATGCTCTCACCCGCGCTCATGCACCGTTGCGCGGACGACGGCATCTCGCTGGTACTGCTGGATGGCAACGGGCGATTCAAGGCGCGGCTGGAGGGCGCGGTTTCCGGCAACATCCTGCTGCGGCAAGCTCAGCATCGGCAAGCGGGCGATGCCACTTTTGCGCTGAATGTTTCCCGTTCGATGATTGCAGGCAAGTTGCGCAACGCCCGTCAAGTGCTGTTACGCGGCGCGCGCGAAGCTGCCGATGAATCCGATGCCAAGACAATCACGGCAGCGGCCACCGCACTGCGCGCTTCCGTGCGCAACCTGCCGCAAGCCGCCGATCTCGACAGCGTGCGCGGCATCGAAGGCGATGCGGCGAAAGTTTATTTCTCCGCCATGAACGGCATCGTCCGGCGCGATGCGCGCAACACCTTTCCAATGAATGGCCGCACCCGCCGACCGCCGCGCGACCGCATCAATGCCCTGCTCTCTTTCCTGTATTCAATGCTGATGAACGATTGCCGTTCCGCACTGGAAGCTGTTGGCCTCGACCCGCAGCTTGGTTTCCTCCATGCCGTGCGCCCCGGTCGCGCCGCGCTGGCGCTGGACTTGATGGAAGAATTCCGCGCCGTCATGGCCGACCGCTTGGTGCTCACTCTCATCAATCGCGGCCAGATCGGTGCGAATGATTTCGTCGAACGCGAAGGCGGCGCGGTCTTGCTCGAAGGCGATGCCAGACGCGCTGTCGTCGTCGCCTATCAAGAACGTAAGCAGGAAGAAATCACCCACCCGCTGCTGGAAACCAAAATGCCCATCGGTCTGCTGCCGCAAATTCAGGCGCGCCTGCTCGCAAGACACATACGCGGCGAAACCGAAACCTACCTTCCATTCCTGGCACGCTGACATGCTCATCATCGTCGCCTACGACGTATCAACCGAAACAAAAGAAGGCCGCCGCCGATTGCGCCGCGTGGCCAAGGTTTGCGAAAGCATCGGCCAGCGCGTGCAAAACTCCGTCTTCGAATGCCGCGTCAACCAGATGCAATACGAAGAACTGGAGCGCAACCTGCTCGCCGAAATCAATGAAAAAGAAGACAACTTGCGCCTATACCGACTCACCGAACCGGTAGAATTGCACATCAAAGAACACGGACACTTCCGCGCCGTGGATTTCGAAGGACCCCTAGTAATATGACCTCGCGCGAACCCCAAGCAACGCCCCAAACCCTGCGGGTTCGCGCTTCACGTAACACATTGTGCGAAGTGGATTTATTGCGCCGCCACAAGAATTGTGCGGACTTCGGAAAAGCAATTTTTTCGAGGTTCGCGCAAAGTTCGCTTTTAAACGTTGCAGTTCATGGCGTTGGAAGCGGACGGCAGCACCCGCGCCTCGGCGCGGGTGAGGATTGAAACTGTGGGTAGACCTGCCTCGATGAGCAGATCATTAAAGCAGCACCCGCGCCTCGGCGCGGGTGAGGATTGAAACCCCGCGCAGATCGGCGACGAAGGCGACCCGGTGGGCAGCACCCGCGCCTCGGCGCGGGTGAGGATTGAAACCAACTACCGTCCCCGTCAATGTTACGGCTGGCGAGCAGCACCCGCGCCTCGGCGCGGGTGAGGATTGAAACTGCTGAACCCAGCCTCGGTTACATCCCGAGTTAACGCAGCACCCGCGCCTCGGCGCGGGTGAGGATTGAAACTCTCCGCCGCGCACGTTGAGCGCATGGGCGAGCATGCAGCACCCGCGCCTCGGCGCGGGTGAGGATTGAAACCCGAATTTGGAAGGACTGGAAGAAACGGCGCGAGTGCAGCACCCGCGCCTCGGCGCGGGTGAGGATTGAAACTCGGGACAACTGGATGCGGAAAATCCACTGAACTGGCAGCACCCGCGCCTCGGCGCGGGTGAGGATTGAAACACGCCTGCCAAGTCGATCGCCAGAGCCAGTACAGTGCAGCACCCGCGCCTCGGCGCGGGTGAGGATTGAAACACAGCCAAATCGTGCGTCGTGTTTACTGAGCCGGAGCAGCACCCGCGCCTCGGCGCGGGTGAGGATTGAAACAACGTTTTTCCAACCGAGATTTGATTCGTTGCCTGCAGCACCCGCGCCTCGGCGCGGGTGAGGATTGAAACTGCCAATACGTCTGGTGATACTTCCCGTATTGGTTGCAGCACCCGCGCCTCGGCGCGGGTGAGGATTGAAACAATAAAGGCCGGACGCAACGCATGAGCAAGATCGAGGCAGCACCCGCGCCTCGGCGCGGGTGAGGATTGAAACTACCCATTCCTCATGCGCCAAGATCAGGCGCAGCGCAGCACCCGCGCCTCGGCGCGGGTGAGGATTGAAACTACCCATTCCTCATGCGCCAAGATCAGGCGCAGCGCAGCACCCGCGCCTCGGCGCGGGTGAGGATTGAAACACGCCTCGCAGCGTTGGTGAGCGTCTGCACAACAGCAGCACCCGCGCCTCGGCGCGGGTGAGGATTGAAACTTTTTAATTAGGAATTACTAATCACTTTCCCGTCGTTGCACCCTCTCACATGTGGGGACAAAACAGAGGGCTGAGCGTAGTGTTTAGGTTGCGTATTGAGATTGGAACAGCTAGTCGGCTATCCCTTCCCAGCCTGATACCATCCTTCCGTCCGCTTCACGATATACACCACGCTCAACATTACCGGCACTTCGATCAGCACGCCGACCACGGTGGCGAGAGCGGCGCCGGATTGAAAACCGAACAGGCTGATGGCGGTGGCGACGGCGAGTTCGAAGAAGTTGCTGGCGCCGATCAGGGCGGAGGGGCCGGCCACACAGTGCGTTTCGCCCAGACGCTTGTTCAGCCAGTAGGCCAGCGCCGAATTGAAATACACCTGGATAGTGATCGGCACGGCAAGCATGACGATGATCAGTGGCTGTTCGATGATGGCGTTGCCCTGGAACGCAAACAGCAGCACCAGGGTAAGCAACAGCGCAGCAACGGAAATGGGGTTAAGGACTTGTAAAGCGCGATGTACTGCGGCCATGCCGTCACGCGCCATCAGCACTTTGCGCCAGATCTGCGCCAACACCACAGGGATGACGATGTAGAGTACGACCGAAGTGAGCAGGGTGTCCCACGGCACGGTGATCGCCGACATGCCGAGCAGCAACGCGACGATGGGAGCGAAGGCGATCACCATAATGGCATCGTTCAGCGCGACCTGGCTCAGGGTGAACAGCGGTTCACCGTTTACCAGCCGGCTCCACACGAACACCATCGCGGTGCAGGGTGCGGCGGCCAGCAAGATGAGCCCGGCGATATAGCTGTCGAGCTGGTCGGCGGGCAGGTAGGGTGCGAATACGTGGCGGATGAAGATCCAGCCGAGCAGCGCCATCGAGAACGGCTTGACCGCCCAGTTGATGAACAGGGTGACGCTGATGCCGCGCCAGTGGTGACGGACTTCATGCAGCGCGGTGAAGTCGATGCGCAGCAACATGGGAATGATCATCACCCAGATCAGCACACCGACCGGCAGGTTGACGCTGGCGACCTCCATCCCGCCCAGCCAATGGAACGGCGCGGGAAAGAACTGCCCCAGCGCGACACCGACGATGATGCAGAGAAAAACCCAGAGGGTGAGATAACGTTCGAAGATGCTCATGCTTTCATCCTTTGACTTGCAATAACCCTGATGCCCGTCCTTCCCGCCTGCGCGGAAATGACGGGATGATTTAGTCTTGAATGCGCCCGATCTCGTCGAGTTTCTGCTTCAGGAGCGCGCGCTCCATCTTGTCGATCGGCAGTTGCAGGAACAAGTGGATGCGCCGCGTCAACTGCGCCGCCGCCTTTTCAAAAGCGGCACGGCGCGCATCATCACCCTCGACATGCGCCGGGTCGGGGATGCCCCAGTGAGCAGTGACGGGCGCGCCGTACCAGACCGGACACACTTCGCCTGCGGCGTTGTCGCACACGGTGAAAACAAAATCGAACGCCGGCGCGCCCGCTTTGGCGAACTCGTCCCAGCTTTTGCTGCGCAATCCCTCGGTGCTGTAGCCTTGCCGTTGCATCCATTCCAGCGCGCCCGGATTGACTTTCCCCGCCGGGTGGCTGCCCGCGCTGTAGGCCCTGAATTTTCCTTTGCCCAGTTCGTTGAACAGCACTTCGCCGAGCACGCTGCGCGCCGAATTGCCGGTGCACAAAATCAAAACGTTGTAAATTTTTTCGCTCATTTGTTTTTCCTCCGGTTCAACATTTGTTATCGGGCAGACCGCACCCGGCGCCGCCACAGCAATTTTCGGTCAGGTAATCGGTCATCGCATTCATCACCCTGAAGTTCACCGCGTAATAGACAAAGCGCCCTTCCTGCCGGCTTTCCAGCAGGCCGGCATGACTCAATGTCTTGAAATGGAACGACATCGCGGCGGGAGACATTTTCAGTTTGGCGGCGATCTGTCCGGCCGCCATGCCCTGCGGGCCGGTCTTCACCAGCAGGCGATGAATCGCCAGCCGCGTCGGCTGCGCCAGTGCTGCCAGTGCCGTTACCACCTGCTGCGGTTTCATCATTGTATATTTAAATTATTAAACGATTATTAAATTGATTCGGCATTAGAGCAAATAAATCCGGGCAAGGCAAGGCCGCGAACGGTTCTCAGTAAAAGCGGAAGGAGTAGAACAGGTCGATCGCGTCCGAGACCCCGGAATTGATGCCGGTACCGGTGCGGGTGACCACGGTGAGGCGCGGGGTCAGGGTGTAGCTGAATTTGGCGAAGCCGCCGCTGTTGGCCAAATCCTGTTCGTAACTGAGATAGGCGCGCGAGGAAAGACGTTTGCCGACAGTGACCGCCTGGCTTTGTTGGGCATCGGCAGTCTCGATCTGGTGCAGCGATAGTTCGTCCACGCCGATGGTGCGCCCTATCGAGCTGCCGGAGGAGCCGCCGATGGCATTGCCCGCCGCCGCCAGCAACAATGAAGCGTCAACACCGCCGCTTTCGGGCAAGCGCCCGAGGGCAATCCAGGAAAGTTTTTCCGCGTCCGGCACGTTCGGGGTGGATACCAGCCGGGTCACCGGATGATGCGCGGTGCCGCTGACTTCGACCCCGGCTTCCACGGCCAAGCCCTTGCGCAAGGCGAGAATGTTAAGGCCGGGATCATCCAGCGGCCCCTGGAAGTTGATCATGCCGCGCTCAACTTCCAGACGCTGGCCGTAGACTTCGATGATGCCGTTTTGGGTGGCAATCGTGCCGCTTGCCTGCAACGGTTCATCCGCCGCTCCGCTGATCGCCAGTCCGCCGCTGAGGCGCGATTCCAACCCCATCGCGCGCAGGTAAAAATGCTCGCCCAACTCAAGATTGAAACCAACCACACGGGAAAATGCCGATGCTTCCGGCGGCGTCTGGCCGACCAGCCGCACATCGTCGGCAAGACGCGGGCGGTTGGTCGGCAAGTGGGTTACCAGCCCCGCATCGGCAGCCATATCGCCGCTGACAAAAATCGTCTTGCCCGCATTGGTTGCCTGCGCCCGGCCCGACACCAGCAGCCAGCGGTCGGCACGCTGGGCCAGCGGCAGGCCTTCCGCCTGCACCGACAGTTGCGCCGCATCGTCGAGCAGAGATAGACGGCCGGTCGCGCTTAAATGCCCGGCCTGGCGCGGCAGGCGATATCCGCTCAACAGCGGGTCTTTGGGTTTGCGCGAATACGGCGCGACAAAATCGAAACGCTCGATCACCACCGCCTGCGGCTCGAAGCGCACTGCCAGCTCACCCTGCTCCAGGGTGACGCCCTGATCGAGCAAGGCCACGCGCAAGTTGTTGCCGCGCGCATTTCCTTGCAAGCGCGGTGCGTCGCGCGTACCGAGCAACCCGGCTTCAAGGTGCAGACTGCCGCCGCTGTGCAGATTGCCGTCGAACAGCGGCCCCAGCCAGGCCAGATCGGGAACATCCAGCCTGACCTGTCCGCGCAATGGCGCGTCCGGCGCAACCCAGGGCAAGCCGTCGCGGTTGCTGTAGGGCAGGGCCAGCTTTAACGCGATGTCGCCAAGCGGGTCACCGCCGGCCTGCAGTTGCACATCGAGTTGCTGCGCCGCCGCCTGCACATCCAGGCGCACATCGCGCAAGCCCAGGCGCTGCCCGTTGGCCGCATTAACCACCCAATCGCCGCTCTCGCGCCGCAAGCCAAAAGTGCCGCGCCAATCCGTGCCGCCGTTGATGTCCCAATCCCCGCCAAACTTCAAGGTGTCGAGCGCGTGCATCATTTCCGGGGTAACCCCGGCTTCGGCGATGCGCACGCCGATGTTGGCCAAACTGCCCGCGCTGTGCCAGTCCTGCGGCGTCCAGCGCGTTGCGTGCAAATTCACCCGCCCGCCCGCGAGGGCAAACCGGGCGGTGCCGAGGGTGATTTCTTCCGGCGCCACCATCAGCGCCGCCGGTGCTTGCAATTGCAGCGGCAACGCACCGCGCGCGGCAAGCGTCTCGAGCGCGCCCTGCCAGCGCCAGGAGGTATCGGTGCGTGTCCAGCCACCGCTGGCGGCGAGGTTGAAGTCGCCCAGCGCCTGCGCCGAGCGGGTCAGGCTGGCTTCCGCATGCAGCGTATGGCGGGCGGCTGTGCCGTCGAGATCAAGTTGAATTTGCGGCAGAGAAAATGTGCCGCCGTCGCGCACCGACTCGGCATTCAAATGCAGCTTGATCTGCTGTCCCTCCAGCGTGCCGCCCGCTGCCAGCGCTTCCATGCTGAACCCGGTTGGCAATTGGAGGCGGCTGGCGTTAAGCACAAAACCGGCCAGCGGCGCATCCGTGCTGCCGCGCAGCGTCATCTGTCCGGACAAACTACCACCCATTCCGTTGCCCAACTGCTCCAGGCGCGGCGCCTCCAGCACAAAGTCGAGCGCATCTTCCTCTGTCATGCCGTAGCGCAGATTCAAGGCCAGTGTATTGGCACCCAGCCGCGCATTCAGGTCGCCCTGCGCGCGCGGTCCCGGCAACACGCGCAGGCGGGCATCGCCGTCAAAGGGATAACCGCCAAAGCGGCTGTCGAAGAACACGAAATCGAGCAGTCCCGCCGGTTCCGGCAAAAGAGTGCCGTCGATCGCCAGCCCGGCATTCAATTCGGTTGGCGGCACGGCGATGAACTCGGCCAGGTTGAGATGTTGCAGGCGCGTATCCAGATGAAAGGGACGCTGCGCGTCAAGCTGCATCTGCCCGCTGCCGCCCACCACGGTGTTGCCGTGCTGCACACGCAATTGCGCGACATCCAGGCGCATCCCCTGTTTCAGCAGTTCGGCGGCAATCTCCCACTGTTCATCGTGCAAGGCGAGATGGATTTTTTGCTGTTTCACCGCGGCTTCCAGCATCATTTCGCCCTGCAAACTCAAGGTCGGGGCGCGGCGATCCAAAATCAACGGATCAAAATTGCGCACTTGCACGCGCGCATTCGCCTGCTGCCCCCGTCCGTTTGCTTCGCCGCGCAGCAGGCCGTTGCGCAACAATCCCAGCTCCAGCGCGCGCAACTGCCATTTTCCCGCATCGCTCACGCGCAACTGCGCGCGCCCCCGGGTGAGTGGCACGCCGTCCGCATCAAGCGGGGTCGGGCGCGCATTGGAAAATTGAAAACTGCCCTGCACCGCGCCGTCTTCGGTGCCGGCCAGATCGAGACTACCGCTCAATTCGGTGGCGGGGGCGGCAGCCAGCCAGCCGCGCAAATCGAGATTGCCAAACGCGATGTGCGTGTCGCCTAAAGGCATCGGTGCGGTTAAATTCAAATGTGTGCTGGCGTTGATTTGCGTCCCGGCTGCCGCCGCCGCGGCATACACCTCCAGCCGCGCCAGGTCGCCGGTCACTTCGGCGCGCGCGTTCATTTCGACCGGTTGATCAGGCAAGGGCAAATCGCCCCGCGCGGCCACGGCGGCCTGCACCGGATACGGTGCGTCCGCGCCGATACGAACCTCGCCCTGCAGCGTCCCTTGATCGAACCGTACCCGCAGGTCGCGCAGATGATGGCTATTTTTATCCGCGCGGTAGGCGCCGTGCAGGTCGCGCGCGACAAGCTCGGGGGGGGCATCCTCGCGCTTGAACCAGCGCAACGTGCCGAGCCGCACCTCGTCCAGTCTCAGCGCGAGCGGCAGGCGCAAGGTGGCCGGCATCGCTGCGGGGCCGCCGGCGGAGGGATCGCCGGGCACGGTCAACAGATCCAACTGGCGTGCCGACAACACCGCCACATTCAATTCACCGCGCAACAGAGCCAGCGGATGCCACTCCGCGCGCAATGCGTCCAGTTCGATCCGCCATCCGTTGCCGCGCACCACCAGGCGTTGCAGGCTGAAGGCGTCGAACAGCACGCCCTCGGCCCCGCTGATTTCCAGCATTCCCCCGCTTTGCGCCTGCGCCACCGAGGTGATCCAGCGCAAGCCGCCGTTGCTGCCAAGAAGCCAACCGGCCGCCGCGGCGAGCAAGGCAAAAACCGCCAGCACAGCCAGCAGGTCGGCACGCAGGCGGGGCCAGGCGAACGCCATCAGAAGGCCACCGCGATGGCGAAATGCAGGCGCGGGCTTGGCTCGCCCTCGCCGCGCGCCCAATCCAGCGCCAGCGGCCCGACCGGGCTTTTCCAGCGCGGGCCAAACCCGTAGGACGTAAACAACTTCAGCGCGGACAACGTATCCGCCGCACCGCCCGCATCGGTGAAAGCCGCCACTCCCCAGTTGCCAAACCAATGCGTGGCTTCCGCGCTGAACGTGCTCATCACGCGCCCGCCGACCACCGCGCCGCCTTCGACAAAACCCAGGCTCTGGAAAGCGAAACCGCGCACGGTCTGGGTGCCGCCGACGCGGAACAGATATTCCTGCGGAATGCCGAGGCGGGTTTTGGCGGCGGTATAACCCGCTTCGGCGCGCAGACTGAGCACGTCGTTCCCGGTCAGGGGAAACCACGACTGATGGCGCCCGTAGCCGCGCACGAAGTCGCGGTCGGACACGACGGCTTTGCTGCTCCCGCCGACACGAAATTCGGTCAACCCGCCGTCGCTTGGCGCCAGCGGATCATCCACCGCGCGCCGGTGCCAGTGCCAGTCGATGACCAGTGCCTGGTCGGTTTCTGGAATGCCGCCGCGTGGGCGGCGCTGTTCCTGCTGCCAGTCGAGACTGGTGCCAATCTCGATCTTGCCCGTGCTGCGGCTGCGGGTAACCCCGAGCTTGTCGCGCCGCGTGCGCAACCCCTGCACCTGGGTCTTTTCCACCCCGGCGCGCCAGGACAAACCGTAGCCGGCGGCGTTGGGCGGCGTATTCAGCCCCACATTCAGATTTTGCCGATTGTGCTCGGCACTGACCGCGCCGTTCAGGATCCACGCGCGGTCGAGAAAGTTGTAACTCTGGTAATTGACTTCGTTGCGCACCCCGTTGTTGGTGCTGTAACCGATACCGAACGACAATTTGCGCGATTGCGCCTCGACAATCTGCACGCTGACCGGCGCCTGCAAACGACCGTCTGCGGCGGGCACAGCGGTTGCCGTATCGAGACGCATCACAACCGAGCTGAATTGCGGCAGTTTTTGCAGGGCGGCCTGGTATTCCAGCAGCAGGGCGCGCCGATAAGGCGCGCCCTGCCTGAAGGTGGCGCGGTGCCGGACCAGTTTGGGATCGTAGCGTTGCAGACCGTCGATCTGCAACGCACCGAACACGTAGCGCGTGCCGGAATCGAGCACTACCCGCAGACGCGCGCCGGCCGCCGCGACATCCACTTCCGCGTCGCTGCTGACCAGCCGGGCAGCGGCAAAATCCTCGCGCGCGAGCAGCGCCAGCAATTCGGTTTTGGCGCGCTCCCAATCCGCCGCGCGAAACGCCTTGCCGGGCGGCAACAGCCAGCTTGCGCGCAGGGCTTCGGCGCGCGCGGGATCGCTTTGCAGATCGCCGCGCAATTCGATCTCGACCGCGCTGACCCGCGTGCGCGGCCCGCTGTCAACCTCGACCTCAAGCACTCCCGCACGGGTGATTTTGGATAACTTAACGGAAGCGGAAAAAAATCCCTCGGTCGCCAGCAACTCGGGGATCTCGCGCCGGGCGCGGCGCATGAAGGCGGCGCGCTCGCTGTCTTCGCGCAGCACTGTATCGGGCAGCACGAAATGCTCATCCAGCAGGGCGCGTACCGCTTTCGGCGCTTGCAGCACGACTTTACTGCCGCGGGCAAACGCCGGTTGCGCCACGCACAGCAACAGCACCAGCACACTGATACGCCATGCAGCCATCAGAACAATGAATGGTTGAATGCCAGATGGGTCGCGATGCTGCCGGCGTAACCGAGCGCGATGACCGGCGTCCATTTGAGGTGGGCAAAGAAGGTATAGACCCCGCGCGCCTGCCCCATCAGCGCCACCCCCGCCGCCGAGCCGATCGACAACAGCGAACCGCCGACGCCGGCGGTCAGGGTGACCAGCAGCCACTGGCCGATGGACATGTCGGGCTGCATGGTGAGCACCGCGAACATCACCGGAATATTGTCCACCACCGCCGAGATCACGCCGATGGCGATATTGGCGTTGGTTGCTCCCCAGTCGCCGTAGATCACTTGCGAGACCAACCCCAGATAACCGATGAAACCGAGGCCGCCGACACACATCACCACGCCGTAGAAAAAGAACAGGGTATCCCATTCGCTGCGCGCCACCTCACGATAAATATCGAATGCCGCCGGACTGCCTATCTCGCTGACCTCTTTTTGTGCGCGCCCGCTAGTGGTCATACGCAGGTGGAAGGCATAGAACTTGAGCACAGCCATACCGGTCAGCATACCGATCACCGGCGGCAGTTCGAGCACACTGTGGAAGCTGACCGCCAGCGCGATGGTGCACAGAAACAGGCCGGCGATCACCAGTGCGCCGCGCTTCATCTCGATCATCTTGCCGCCACCATCCGGTTTTGCATTGGGCAGGAACAGGTGCATCACGATGGCAGGAATGAACCAGTTCACCAGCGACGGCAGGAACAGGTGAAAAAAAGTCCAAAAGTCGATCGGGCCGTTACTGGTCATAATATTCTTCTGCCACACCATCAGCGTGGTGATATCACCGAAGGGCGAGAACGCCCCGCCGGCATTGGCGGCGACCACCAGGTTGATCAGTGCCAGCACCACGAATTTGGGATTGTCCTTGCCCACCGCCATCACTACTGCGCCCATCAGCAAGGCGGTGGTCAGATTGTCGGCAATGGCGGAAATGAAGAAGGCCAGCACCCCGGTGACCCAAAACAGGGTGCGGTAACTGAATGCCTTGCGGATCAGCCAGGAACGCAGCGCCTCGAACACGTTGCGCTCGTCCATCGCGTTGATGTAGGTCATCGCCACGATCAGGAACAGCATCAGCTCGGCGTATTCCTCCAGATTGTGGCGCAGCGCGGCTTCGACCACGTGCGGAATCTGGTGCTGCTGGTAGTACCAGGCAATCAGCCCCCAGATAAGCCCTGCCGCCAGCATTACCGGTTTTGATTTGCGCAGGTGGGTGAATTCTTCCGCCATCACCGCCAGATAGGCCACAAAAAACAGGGCAAGCGCGGCGAAACCGACCCACTGCCCGGTCAGGTCGAGCCGTACGCTGTCTACGGATGCCTGCGCCAGAAACGGGGTAAACAGAAAAACAACCAGGGCAATAACGCGCTTCATCGTGTTGTCTCCAACGGGCAGGCGGACAGCCACCCTTGATTACGAAACTCGCCATGCCCGTTTCCCCCTCCCCAACCCTCCCCCGGCGGGAGAGGGGGCAAACGAATCGCTGCGCGAGTTTCACATTAACAAACTACGGACGGGTGAAAATGCGACGGGGAATTGTACCTTATGGATGATCCCAGCCCGACATCATCACTCGCCCCTGATCAGGGAAATTAATCCCCCGGTTGAAGGAATTTTCACCGCCCACCTTCGCCCAGAATACTTTCGGCCAATGCGCGTTTATCGCTGTGCAAGCCGACGATGTGCTCTTCCACCGTGCATTGCAATACCAGACGATATACCGTGACCGGGTGCAGTTGCCCCATGCGGTGGGCGCACCCCATAGCCTGGTCTTCGGCGGCCGGATTTCACCACGGGTCGGTGATGACCGCGTAATCGGCGGCGGTCAGATTGAGGCCAAAGCCACCCTCTTTGGGGTTGATCAAAAATAAATCGCTTTTGCCCGATTGGAATGCGGCAACGCGCTTAGTGCGTTCGCCGGCGGGAGTTGCGCCGTCCAGATATTGATAACCGACCCCGGCTTTCTCCAGCGCCTCGCGCAGCAGGGCGAGAAAACCCACAAACTGGCTGAACACCGGCGCTTTGTGGCCGTCGAGTTGGTCGCCAACGGCCAGCTCGGTGAAGGTTTGCACTTTGCAGCCAACGGCCGGAAAAGCCGGAGTGGCAATACACGGGTCACAGGCGGCGCGGCGCAACACGGCGGCCTCCACCGTGTTGCGCAACTCCTCGCACAAAGCGCCGCGAACCGATTCTGCCAGACAGTAATTACCATTTCGGTCGGGCGATTCGATAGCCTGTTTTTTAGCCAGCGATTGTTGAATCGCGTGCTTGACCTCTTCTTGTTTAAAGAACGGCCCGCACCATGTTTCAGCCCCGGTTTGCGCAGCAGGTTACAGATTGTGGTGCGCGGATGAGGTGTCCACAGCAAAGCCATGGCAAGCATGACAGCGCCCCGCCCGGCATCATTTTTTTGGGCGCCAAAGACTCGGGAAGAGTAAAAAATAGCTGGTCTTTCATTGGCTGTAATGATGATGAGAAATTAGGACTGAGCCATTCAATAACGTTTGGATTTTCGGAGTGGGTTGTACCTGACTGTATCGGCCGTATCGCGGGCAGGCGGGGTAGAATGAACGCTCAATCTGCCGCGCGAGGACTTGCCATGTTCATTGAATTATTCATCCTAGTCGTGCTGGTCGCAGTCGTCATCATCGCACTGCGCCCGCCGCGCAAATAAACCAGGGGGCCTCTGCCCCCTGGTTTATCGAATAAATTTCTTTCCTGCAAGATTTTTGCCGCCGCCGGTCTGAATGTCCGACCCGCCGCGCAAATCCTATCTGATACGACTTTTGCGCGAAACCCGGCGCACGGGACTTTCCATCCAATTTTTGATCCGGTTGGCATCGCCGACGCGGGTATGTTTGCCCCAGGAATCGAGCAGCACGATGACGGTCGGCCGATCGGACACTCTGGCTTTCATTACCAGACAATTACCGGCCTCGCTGATGTAACCGGTCTTGCTCAGGCCAATTTCCCAGTTTCTGCTGCGCACCAGCGGATTGGTGTTGCCAAAGCGCATCGCCTGCGTCCCGACTTGCACGGTGTGGGAAGACTGCGTGGTGGCGCGCCTGATTTCCGGGTAGGTTTCGGCGGCCTGCACCATTTTAACCAGGTCGTGCGCAGTCGAAACATTCTCGCTTTGCAAGCCGACCGGGCCAGCGAAACGGGTGTAGTTCATCCCCAGCTCGCGCGCCTTGGCGTTCATCAGCGCCACCATCACCGGCGTGCCGCCGGGAAATGTGCGCGCCAGCGCCGAGGCAGCGCGATTCTCCGAAGCCATTAGCGCCAGCGCCAACAGATCGCCACGGCGCAGGGTCATGCCTTCGCGCAGGCGTGACTTGGTCCCTTTCAGACGGTCACGATCCTCGCGGGTGATGGTGATCGGCTCGTCCAGCGGCAGCCGCGCATCCAGAATCACCATCGCGGTCATCAGCTTGGTGATCGAGGCGATGGGCGTAACTTCGTTCTCGTGTTTGCGGTATAGCGGCTGTTGCGTCTGCTCGTCATAGATCAGCGCGATCGCCGAACCGAGGCGGGGCAATTTGCCATGGAAGTAAGGCAAGTAAGGCATATCCGCCGCCACGGCAGACCAGGCCAGCACGCCCAGCAAACTTCCGATCAATCCCTGTTTTATCTTCATTAATTTTTCCTTGCAGCGTTGGTGAGGCGCAGGATAGCCGAATAAGCGACATAGGCAACCCAGATCTGTCACCCATGGTCCGCAAACAACCTGCGGCAAACTGTTGCGACAACGGATTTAGAGGCGGATCGCCGCGCAAATCAGCAAATTTTCACAAGATAGCGGCAGATAGCACTTCCGCCGTCCATCGGCCGGCCCCTGCCACTCATCCCGCCCGCGCCTCACCTTGCGCCTGTTGCTGCTGCAATGCCCACATCTGGGCATAAGCGCCGCCCTGGCGCAGCAACTCGCGATGGGTGCCGCGCTCGACGATGCGCCCCTGTTCCATCACCAGAATCTGTTCGGCATCGACCACGGTGGACAAACGATGGGCGATCACAAGTGTGGTGCGCTCGCTGGCAATGCCGCGCAATTCGTCCTGTATCGCGCGCTCCGATTTCGAGTCGAGTGCCGAGGTCGCCTCGTCGAAGATCAGCAGCGCCGGATTCTTCAGCAGGGCGCGCGCAATGGCGACGCGCTGTTTCTCGCCGCCGGACAGTTTCAGCCCGCGCTCGCCCACCATCGTGTCGTAGCCCAGCGGCAGCGAGGCGATGAAATGATGCAGATGCGCGGATTGCGCGGCGCGCAGGATGTCCTCACGCGTCGCCTCCGGGCGGCCGTAGGCGATGTTGTAGTAGATGGTGTCATTGAACAGCACCGTGTCCTGCGGCACGATGCCGATGGCGGCGCGCAGGCTTTGCTGGGTGACCTGGCGGATGTCCTGCCCGTCGATCAGAATCGCGCCGTCATCCACGTCGTAGAAACGGAATAGCAGGCGCGACAGGGTGGATTTGCCCGCCCCGCTCGCCCCCACCACCGCCAGCGTGTGCCCGGCGGGAATCTCGAAACTCACGTCATGCAAAATCTGCCGCGTCGGATCATAGGAAAAACTCACATTCGCGAAACGCACCGATGCCTGTTTGACCTGCAGGGCGGGCGCATCGGGCAGGTCCTGCACTTCGCGGTTCTGGTTGAGTATCCTGAACATGCGCTCCATATCGGCCAGCGCGTTCTTGATCTCGCGATAGACAAAACCAAGGAAATGCAGCGGCATGTAGAGCTGCAACATAAACACATTGACCAGCACCAGATCGCCCACGGTCATTTTTCCCCGCGCCACCTCGTCCGCCGCCAGCAGCATCAGCAATGTCACGCCGATGGCGATGATCACGCTTTGCCCGGCGTTGAGCGTGGCCAGCGAAGTCTGGTTGCGCACAGCCGACACTTCCCACTGCCGCATCTGCTCGTCGTAGCGCGCCACCTCGTAGTGTTCGTTGCCGAAATACTTCACCGTTTCATAGTTGAGCAGGCTGTCGATGGCGCGCGTGTTGGCCTTCGAGTCCATGTCGTTCATGGTGCGGCGGAACACCATGCGCCATTCGGTCACCACCAAAGTGAACGCAATGTAGGCCGCCAGGGTGACGAAAGTGATGATGGCGAACCACGGGTCGTATTTGACAAACAATATCGCCGCCACCAGAAAGATTTCCAGCAGCGTGGGCAGGATATTGAACAGCATGAAGGTGAGCAGGAAGCTGATGCCGCGTGTGCCGCGCTCGATGTCGCGCGAGACGCCACCGGTTTGCCGGTCCAGATGAAAGCGCAGGGAGAGATTGTGCAGATGCTCGAACACCTGCAGGGCGACGCGGCGGATGGCGCGCTGGGTCACCTTGGCGAACAGCGCATCGCGCAATTCACCGAAGGCGCTGCTCAATAAACGCAGCAGCCCGTAGGCAAAAATCAGCATCACCGGCACCGCAAGCATCGCCTGCGGCAGACTCATCGCATCGACGATCTCCTTCAGCAGCAGCGGCACGCCGACGTTGGCCAGTTTGGAGGCGACCAGCAACAGCACGACCGCCGTCACCCGCCACTTAAACTCAAGCAGGTAGGGGACAAGGCTGCGGATGGCTTTCCAGTCGCCGGGACTCAGCGGCGGAACATAATCGGAACGGTTGTGGCGCATCAAGCGGGAATCATAGGCACGGGGTCGTCATTATAAGCCAGACTGCATCCTGCATCCGTCCGCCTAATGCGGCTGGCGCACCAGCAGATACACCAGCATGCGGATGACGCCGTAGCTCAAGTGGGCGAGCAACGAGACAAAGGGCGAACGGCGCGCCATCTCCACCCGCCGCGCATCGAATTCGACTGCGCGCAGCACTTGTTTGCGCAGGTCGCGCGCAAAGGGCTCGTCGCGCACCACGAGGTTGGCCTCGCGCGCCAGCAGCAGGCTAAACGGATCGAGATTGGACGAGCCCACCGTCGCCCATTTACCGTCCACCACCGCGACCTTGGCATGCAGATAACTGGCGCGGTATTCGTAAATTTCGATCCCGGACTGCAACAACTGGCCGAACAAGGCAAGGGTGGCGTAATGCTGCAAGCGGTATTCAACCCGCCCCTGCAATAGCAGCACCACGCGCACGCCGCGCTGCGCCGCTTCCTGCAGGGCATGGCGAATCGCCAGACCGGGCAAAAAATAGGCATGCGCCAACACAATCTCGCGCCCGGCCTGGCGGATCGCCTCCAGATAGGCATGCTCGATGTCATGCCGATGCCGCAGATTGTCGCGCAACAGCAAAGCGACCGGCGTATCCGCCTCCTGCTTTTGCGCCTCCCGCAGGCGCGCGCGCCAGTGGCCAATACGTTTTTTTAGGGTCACCCAGCGCGTGCTAAACCACAGACGGCGCATCGTTTCCTGCACTTCACGCGCCAACCGTCCCTGCACCCTAACCGTGAAATCAAGGCGCGGCATGTCGATGTCGCCGCCTTCCGGAATATCGTTGACGATATTGATGCCGCCGATATAGGCGATCTCGCCGTCGATTTCCACCAGCTTGCGGTGCAACCGGCGCAGACGGCGCAGGCGGCTCCGGCGCAGGGTAAAGGCGGAAATCTCGCGCCGAAACCAGGCTACCTCGGCCCCGGCAATCCGCAAGTCGTCAATCCACGCCTGCGGCAGATCGGCCGAGCCGAAGCCGTCCAGCAAAAGGCGCACCGCAACCTCGCGCTGGGCCGCGCGCTGCAACGCCTGCAGCACCATGCGCCCGGTCTCGTCGGCGGCAAAAATATAGGTTTCTATCTGCACCCGGTGCTGCGCCGCATCGATGTCTGCACACAGCTGAGGGAAGAAACGCTCCCCGTTCTGCAGCAGGGTGAGGCGCTGGCCGCCGACGCGAAAAGTGTCCTTCATCGTTTTCTTAGTTGTGCCAGTAGCGCCGCGTGATCGGACATGTTGCGCCCGCCGCGCACCTGGCATTGCACCAAATCGAAACCGCGCATGTAGATGCGGTCGAGTTTGAGCAGCGGCAGGGCCGACGGGAAGCTGCGCGCCGGCTTGCCGTGCTGCAGGCAGAACACATCCTGCACGCCCAGCGCGGTGTCCAGTCCCGCACTCAATTTGCCGCGCCAGTCATTGAAATCACCGGCGATCAGCAGGGGCGCATCGGCCGGCACCGCCGTCTGCGCATAGTCGATCAGCGCCTGTAATTGCGTGCGGCGACCGCGCGCAAACAATCCGAAATGGGTGCACAGGCAGTGCACGCGGCGTCCCTCGACATCAATCTCGCAATGCAGCAGGCCGCGTTGCTCGAAGCGGTGCGCCGACACATCCGTATTGTGCGTAAGGACGATGGGGAAACGGCTGAGGATGGCGTTGCCGTGGTGCCCCGCCTCGTACACCGAGTTCATGCCGTAGGCGTGATGCAGCCAGAACGGATCGGCCAGAAATTCGTGCTGCGGCATATCGGGATAATCGGCATGCTGTTGCGCGTGATGCGCATGCTCCCCCTGCACCTCCTGCAAAAACACGATATCCGCATTCAATTCATGCAAGCGCTCGCGCAATTCATGCAGCACCACGCGCCGGTTGAGCGGCGAGAAACCCTTGTGGATATTGTAGGTGGCAACTTTCAGCATGGGCCGTCAGGCGTTGCCGATGCCGCGCGTGGGCAAGTTGATCTGTTTGGCGAAATCCAGCATGCGTTTGATCGGCTGCACCGCGCGCGGAATGATGGCCGGATCAACCTGAATCTCGTTCGTCCCGCTTTGCAGCACTTCGGCCAGGTTTTGCAGGCCGTTCATCGCCATCCACGGGCAGTGGCTGCAACTGGTGCATGTCGCGCCGTATCCCGCGGTGGGCGCTTCCAGAAAGGTCTTGTCCGGACACACCGTGCGCATCTTGTGCAGGATGCCGTTGTCGGTGGCGACGATGAATTCGCGCGCCGGGGAATTCTGCGCGGCCTTGATCAGTTGCGTGGTGGAGCCGACCACATCGGCCAGTTGCACGATGGCGCGCGGAGATTCCGGGTGCACCAGCACCTGTGCATCAGGGTGTTGCGCTTTCAGCTCAATGAGTTCTCGCGCTTTGTATTCGTCGTGCACGATGCAGGAACCCTGCCACAACAGCATGTCGGCGCCGGTCTGTTCCTGCACATAATTGCCGAGGTGGCGATCCGGCGCCCACAGGATCTTTTTGCCTTGTTCATGCAAGTGCTTCACCACCGGCAAGGCAATCGAACTGGTCACCATCCAGTCGGCTCGTGCCTTCACCGCCGCGCTGGTGTTGGCATATACCACCACCACGCGGTCGGAATGCGCAGCGCAAAAGGCGGCGAACTCGTCCGCCGGGCAGCCGAGATCGAGCGAGCATTCCGCTTCGAGATCAGGCATCAGTACGCGCTTTTCTGGATTCAAAATCTTGGCCGTCTCACCCATGAAACGCACACCCGCCACGACGATCGTTTTTGCCGGATGCTGGTGGCCGAAGTTCGCCATGTCGAGCGAGTCCGACACAATACCGCCGGTCGCTTCGGCCAAGTCCTGCAGATCGGGATGCACGTAGTAATGCGCGACCAGCACCGCATCCTGCTCCTTGAGCAAACGCTTGATGCGCGCGATCAGTTCGACCTTCTTCCCTGCCTCTGGTTCACTGGGTTTTCTGGCCCACGCCTGCGCGATACTGAAGCCGCTCTGCGCCGCATCGGGATGGTCATAGGCGACGGGAATGAGGTTATCGGACATGCTTGATTCTTTCCGGTAATTGCAAAATCGCCGCCCGGTTGCTCGGCGAAAAGACTTTGGCTGCCGCCTCCTGCCACGGCAGCCACACATAATCCAGGTGTTCGCGCGGCGCGAGGCGCACGTCAACATCGCGCGGCACCTGCAAACTGAATACGTGCTCGGTGTTGCGCGTCACCCCCGGCGGATAGCGGTGACGCCAGTGCGGATAGATCTCGTACTCATTCTGCTGCTGCCAGTCAGTCAGGTCATAGCGCGCCGCCTCCAGGCCGGTTTCCTCCCCCACCTCGCGCAGTGCAGTCTCGCGCAGGGTCTCTCCGCCGTCGCGGCTGCCGGTGACCGATTGCCAGTAGCCGGGATGATCGGCGCGCTCCAGCAGCAGCACGTCCAGCGTCGCGCTATGAATCACCACCAAAACCGAGACGGGTTGCTTGTTGCCGGACATCAATCGATAAACACCCAGAATGGCTTGCCCTGCAATTTCCAATAGCTCACTGTGTCGGCAAATATCCGAGTCACTGCGGCATGATCCGCCGCATCCAGATGCAGCGATTCGTCAGCATGGTGAAACAGCAGCACATAACCCTTGCCGCCGTCGCACGTCCACGACAGATCACCCAGCGCATCAGCCAGCGCGTCGAGGTTGTGGCCGAACCAGTCCGGCGCGTGGATGGCCTTGGCCACGGCGGCGAGAAACTTGCCCTTGCCGTGCACCTCGGCCAGATCGACCTCGAAGAAACACTGCTCGGACAGATCCACGTTGGCACGCAACACCTCGGCTGGGCAACCCAGGCGATAGACACCGGCTTCGGTCAGATCCTGCAAGCGTTCGCATAAATCACTCATGGTCACTCCCTGATTCGTCTGAAAGTGCGGTAATGGTCAGCCGTATAAAAGCAATCTGAAACTGCGCCGCACACGATACGCCGCGCGCCGCGATGCTGCACGCCGGGTGTCGGCACGGTGTACTCACGGTAATAGCCGCGCGGCTGTTGCGGCAGGATGTGTTCGTAATTACCGAACGGCACGCCGTCGCGCGCAAAAGGGAAAGGGCCGCCCTGCTGGATGAGGCGCAGGGTCGCCCGCGCCTCGGCCGGCAGCTCGGCGACGGAAACTTCGCCACGCGCTTGCGCCGACTGATCGCGCGCCTGCGCGCACGGCAGACACAGCAACAAACCGGACAGCAGCAGCCACTGTACGGTACGCCGCACGTTACTCCTTGGTCGCCTCGGTCGGCGCCGGCTGGCGCAGGCGGATGTGCAGCTCGCGCAACTGCTTCTCGTCCACCGGCGACGGGGCTTGCGTCAGCAGACATTGCGCGCGCTGGGTCTTGGGGAAGGCGATCACGTCACGGATGGATTCGGCGCCGGTCATCATGGCGACGATGCGATCCAGACCAAAGGCCAGGCCGCCATGCGGCGGGGCGCCGTATTGCAGCGCGTCAAGCAGGAAGCCAAACTTGAGCTGCGCTTCTTCCGCACCGATGTTGAGCGCGCGGAACACCTGGCTTTGCACTTCTTCCTTATGGATACGCACCGAGCCGCCGCCGATCTCGGAGCCGTTCAGGGCGAGGTCGTAGGCCTTGGCCAGACACCTACCTGGATCGCTTTCGAGGAATTGCAGGTGCTCGTCCTTGGGTGCGGTGAACGGATGGTGGCAGGCGTTCCAGCGTTTGGCCTCGTCGTCGTACTCGAACATCGGGAAGTCCACCACCCACAGCGGCTCCCACGCGCGGCCGTTGGTATAACCCTTCTCGTGACCAATCTTGCTGCGCAGCGCACCCAGCGCGTCGTTGACGATCTTGGCCT
>Ga0210030_1000091_pt1 | contig 65504 bp, 49 predicted proteins | sample CryGeymeta201523_FD_183986 | JGI IMG/M metagenome (GOLD analysis project Ga0210030, IMG submission 183986) | Groundwater microbial communities from Crystal Geyser aquifers in Utah, USA - Crystal Geyser metaG 2015-23 (SPAdes) (version 2) | ecosystem: Environmental > Aquatic > Deep subsurface >...
GGAGTCGTACGAGCACCTCGAAGCACGCCGAGAGCGGGATCAGGGTGGTCAACCCTTTGATTTCGGTTTTCTGTGGAAACAGCTTGGCCTGCAACGGAATCTCTGATGTGAACGCTGAAAATGACCGGGTAAACCATGGACACCGACGATTTCTCCGCCAGAACCACTACCATCATCGTCCAGGCGACACGAGTCTCCGACACCCTGAAGGCGGAACTCGGCGCGCTGAACAGCCAATACAGCCACGAAGATGGCTGGCTGCATCTGCAGGTGGAAAAGCGAGCCACCTTCAAAACGCTGGATACCTTTTTGCGAGCTCTGGCTGGTATGCTGCGGCCATATGAGCCAGTTTTTCGTTGGCCAGCAAATCATCGGTATGCACGGACGGCTGATTACGTCGCTGAGGACGGGATACGAAATTTATTATGACTACGACATGGGCCTATTAGACGAAAACCTATAGGAACTCGGCCATTACTCCGATATTACATTCTCAACTTTCGCAGACGCGAAAAAACTGTAACATGAGATGAAATAATTCGGTGACTAAAAAACAAACTGAATACGAATGTATCGATACTTAAGTAATTAAAATATAGACGAAAGTTAAGTACTTACAACTTGACTCAGGTCGAAGATTCTTTTATCGTGCTTCTTATGAATTACACTTTTTTTTAATTTGTTTCTTTTCATTGAAAGGAGTCTAACAATAATAGACACTACCTCAAAATAAAAAATAGAATCTCCGATAAAGGCAAAACCAGAGAAATCTGGTGACGCAAAGCCACGGATCCCAAAATAAAGGGATAGCCGGGTTGCCGAAGAGAGTGCTTCGAAAGCTACTTTTTGTCTTCATCTTCTTCTGCATCGAACGCTCATTTCCGGTAAAAAATCGGGGCTGAGCGTTTTTTCGTTGAAGCGCCCGCCCGAGAACCAAACTTGATCCACAGAAACCCGCTGCTCGCAAGAGCAGCGGGGAAAGATCACTCTGAAAAGAGCAAACCACGGGAAACCGAGGGGCGCAGAATCACGGGGCTTAAGGGATTATCCCAAAGTCGGCCGGGTCGCCAGAGCTAATTGCTGGCGACCTGTTTCATTTTGGGTCGTACAGCCCCATCAGAAAAATGAAAGGAACACGACATGAGAAACCACTATCAGATGACCAGGTTGTTGTTAACTCTGGGCATTCTTCTTCTGTTTTTCGCCGCGCAGGCTGGCGCGAAAGAGATCAGTCTCAGCTGGATCCCGAACCAGGAAACAGAACTCGCAGGCTACAAGATCTATTACGGCTATCTTCCAGGCTCTTTTAGCGGGACAGATGCCGACCAAGGCCCCTCCCCCATTGATGTCGGCAACAGCGTCGACAGCATTTTGTCCGGTCTCGATGCCAACAAGCCCCACTACATTGTTATAACTGCCTATAATTTCGCGGGCCAGGAAAGCGGCTATTCGCAGGAAGCCTTTGCGGCGCCAACCGACCAGGATAACGATGGCTACGATAAAGCCAGCGACTGCAATGACAAAGACGCGGCCATTTATCCCGGTGCCAGGGAAATTCCTTACAATGGCATCGACGAAAATTGTAATGGCCTGAGCGACGATGATGATCTCGACCAGGATGGTTTCGCACAGGCTGAGGACTGTGATGACACCAAAGCGGCCATCTCCCCGGCGGCAGAAGAAATCACCGGTAACCACATCGATGAAAACTGCAACGGCATGGCCGACGATACTTTTTCTATTTCCCAACCACAGATCATCGCGGCAGAAACGGGATACCTGACGTCACCCATGAAAATTATTGCCGATGCCAGTGCAGGTGGCGGTTCCTATATCACCACCACCAAGACAAATCAGGGCACGGCCACCTTCAAGGTCAGCATTCCACGTGGCGGAATTTACAAAATGGTTGCCAGGGTCTATGCGAGCGACTCTGGAAGCGACTCCTTTTACGTTAAACTGGACGACCGACCGGAGTTTATCTGGGATTTGAACCCCGCGGGTGCGGCCAGCCAGTTTAAGGTCTGGCGAGATGACGAAGTCACCAGCCGGGGCAACGGAAGTTTCAGCGCGCCCCAATTCGACCCTTTTACCGTTCAACTGCAGGCTGGAACCTACCAGTTGGTTCTGCGTGGCCGCGAGCCTGATACCAGAATTGATCAGTTCAGCTTCGTTCTCGTAAGCGCCTCTTCAGCCATTGATACCAACCAGGCCGATAACAGCCCGGCCCCCCTGAGTACAGACTGGATCGAAGCAGAAACGGGAGTTTTCGTTGGCGCCATGCGAAAAGTGACAGACAGCGCAGCCGATGGTGGAGCCTATATTGAGAGCACCCTTAACAACAGCGGAACCGCCGGCTTCCAGATCACTGTCCCCGCCACCGGGAGTTACAAGATCGAAGCCCGGGTCTTTTCCGCAAATAATGGATCTGACTCCTATTTCCTGAGCATCGACAACGGCCCGGAATTCGTCTGGGACCTCAACCCGAGCGGCGATCCCAGCGCTTTCAATCTGTGGCGAATCGATGAGGTAACCAACCGCGGGGCCGGTTCTTTCAAAGCACCACAGTTCGATCCTTACTTTGTCCAACTTACCAAGGGAACGCACACCCTGCGTTTCAGAGCACGCGAATGGAAAACCCGCCTGGATAGTTTCACCCTGATCGGGCAGTAAATAAACAACGGGGAAACCCCTGCGGGAATCTGTCTGATTTCCGCGGGGGAGTAAACCGCTTTCAACCCTTGCCCAAAGCAGAAAAGCTGCTAGAGTCAAAGAGGTTGACAACGACGTGAACAGCAGGATCCAAGGGTTCTGCCATCATGAGAGGTCATCAATGAAAAAGCATATTATGAATTATCTGGTGAAATATTCACCCAAATCTGTGCCACGGAATAGCTGTATTTTTCTCATAACCCTGCTGGTCAGCCTGATGCTGGTGGCCACTGCGTCAGCCACGATTTACAAGAGTGACAATTTTGATAATCGCGCCGACTGGAATGGTTGTACGCAAGGGCCCTCCGACTGGGCAACCTACTTCTGGAATAATAACTACTGCAACCGGGTCGAAATTGGTGGTGCCTGGGATGATGCCCATGGTTCTACCGGAAAATCGATCCGCATCACCTGGCCGAGCTCAATCCTCGAATTGGGGATGGCCACCTACAATGTTTCGGGTGCCAGTCATGTCTGGACCGGCTTCTGGTGGAAACATGATCCCGGCTACACCATGGGCGCAGACAACCAGGACAAGTGGATCTACTTCAACGAAGTTGCCGGGGTCAGAAACATGATCTCCCACAAAAACAACAGCCTGTGTTTTTTCGACGGCTCGAACTACAACCTCTGCGTGCAAAACGGCACCACTGCCGACACCCATCCGAACACGGACAGCAGTGCCTGGGTCAACGACAGTTCATGGCATTATTATACGATCCTTGCCGATCCGGCCAACGACGACATTCGTATCTGGCGCGACGGCACTGAGCTGAAATGGAACGGAGACAACCTGAATGCCGGTTGGTCGGGCAAGAGCTTCGACAGCGGCCACATGCTCTGGGGCTACCAGAGTCGTAGCGCCTGGGGTGGTCATGTGTCTTATTTCGACGACATAGTCGCGGCAAGCACCAAGGGCGAAGTTGTTGACTTTTTAAAGGCTTCCGAGACGGCTTCCCCGACGACTCCTCAAGCTGCGCCGGTGGGGTCCAACAGCCCGCCGCTGGCCAATGCCGGAAGTGATCAGACAATTACCGACCTGGATGGCAATGGTTCTGAACTTGTGAAACTTGATGGTTACGCCTCAAGTGATCCGGACGGCTCGATTGTCTCCCATAGCTGGCGTGAAGGTTCGCTGTTGCTTTCCAATGCAGCTGCCGCCAGCGTCTCTCTGGGGGTTGGCGTCCATGACATCACCCTGACGGTCACGGATAACGGCGGCGCCCAGGCGTCTGACAATCTACGGGTCACCGTGGTCGCCGCGAGTGCAACACCAAGCCCAGCCACCGGCAGCAGTAATATACTGCTGCAGGAGTCGTTCAGCGACACAGCTCTGGCGGCGCGCGACTGGTACGATGCCGGCGCCAACACACCGCGGATTGTATCGGATGCGGTGCGAGGCAAGGTTCTGGAGTTTTCCTATGCGAATGGGGCCGCAATTCCTACGACAGGCACCCTGCGCCACCTTTTCAGCGAAGCCGGGGAGATAACCCTGAGCTACCAGGTTAAGTACCAGTCTGGCTGGTCCTGGATCACTGGCGATTCCGGCCCGCATGAACTTTACCTGCTGACCAACATGGATCACGCCTGGAAGGGTCCGGCCGAATCTCACGGTACCACCTATATCGAGATGCACCAGGGCAAGCAGCGCCTGGGCTTTCAAGACGCCCTGAACATTGACCAGTCAAATATCGGCGTTAATCTCAAAAATTCCACCGAATATCGCGGAGTGTTCGGCTGCAATGGCAGTTCGGATGCCTATCCGGATGGGATCTGCTGGGGATCCAGCGGTGCAAAAATCAACGGCAAGCTTTTGGATGTCGACATGCTCCCCCTGGAGAACAATCGCTGGTACCAGGTCAAGTACCATTTCAAAATGAATTCGATTGTAGATGGAAAAGGGGTTGCCGATGGCGTTATTGAATACTGGCTGGACGGTGAGCTGCTGCTCTCACTGCACGATGTGTTGATTCGTACCGGCGCCAATCCGAACCTGCAGTGGAATCAGGTCATGATCGCGCCCTACTTTCACAATGGCACCCCCCAGGCGCAGAAATTCTGGATTGATGACCTGCTGGTTAACAGCTCAACCGGCAATGGGCCGACAGCACCCACAGAACTGCGTATCGTATACGTACGTTGATAGTAGATTCAGCGCCCCCCGGAATTTTCACACCCTTTCCGGGGGGCGCACCCTTTTACCTGTTGCAGTTTTCGCCTGAGACAATTCCTGATAAAGAGCCTGAAGACAGCCGATCCAGCGTTCAAGGCTGAAGTCGCGCGCGACTGTCTGTTTCGCCCGCCCGGCCCGCTGTTCTGCCTCCAGGGGGTTGTCCAAACAGGATTTAATCGCTTCGGCCAGCAGATCCGGACGCCGGGGGGGCACCAGCAAACCATTGACTCCTGCTTCAATCACCTCCGGCACGCCCCCTACCCGGCTGGCAACAACCGGTACTCCCGCCGCCATCGCCTCAAGCAACGACAAGGGAACCCCTTCATCAAGAGAGGGCAGCACATAGACATCAAGCTGTTGCAGCAGGGCGGCCGGATCTTCGACAAACCCCAGAAACTCGACCTGCGTCTCAAGACCAAGCTCATGAACCTGAGCCTGAAGATTCTGCTTTTTTGAACCTGCCCCGGCAATCACAAACTTCACCTTGGAAGTTGATGCAAGAATCTCGGCCGCAGCTGCAATGAAGTCTGCTCCCCCTTTTACCGGTTCGAGACGGCCAATAAATCCGACCATTTTAAATGATGCAGCAGAAGGATTTCGTCTTTCCGGTAGGGGTTGCTGATTAACCCCTCTGCGCTGCATTGCTGCGACATTGTTCAGTTGGAGAAGTCGCTTGGCGGGGACACCTGAGCGGAGCAACTCCTTCTCGATCTGGCTAGAAACGGCAATAACCTGATCAAAATATGGCAGCAGCCGCCGATTCAAGGTGTCGATCTTGCGGGTGAGCTTTTTCGTTGAATGGAGCCATCCATGAACCGTAGCTACCACCGGGATTTCGGTGCAGCGGGCCAGTATAAAAGCGAAAAGATTGGTCTTGTAGCCATGGGCATGCAGCACATCTGGCCGGAAGCTTCGCAGAATTCGCAGCAGCTTGAACAGCTGACCGGGATCAAACGCTCCCTTAATTTCGATGGGCAGGAGTGTGACGCCATGCTGTTGCGCTTCCACGAAAAAATCATTGCGTTCTTCTCTGGCATCGACAAAAACCCCTAGCGCCAGTTCAAATCTTGCAGCATCGATATGATCGGCCAGTGTCAGCAGGAGTCGCTCGGCACCACCGATTTGAGGAGCCGCGATTAAATGCAGAATTTTCAGCCGTGGTGTCTGGTCGGCGTCAGTTTTATCTTGTTTTCCCTGCAACAGGTTCATGGCCACACCAGCCGTAACCGCTTAAGATCATGACGAAGTTTACGCGGGAAATCATTCTTCACCCGAATCAAATTCTTGAACTCTGTAAGGCTTGTTGAGTTGAGGATTTTTTCACGTTTCATTTCATAAGGCGAGATATAACGGCTGTTGCTCATGATATTGCCGAAACAGAGCGCACAATCATAACCGGCCTGGACGGTCGCCAGTTTAACTCGCTCATCATAAAGCCCGAAGGGATAGGCCAGGGAAGTAAACCCGGAACCCACCAACTGAATGAGTTGATTTCTCGATTCAACCAGCTCAGTAAGTAGGGCTTCCTGGGTCACACAGGTTAAATCCGCATGGGAAAGGGTATGGGAGCCGTAAGACAGCCCCGACTCCCCGCCCCTTGAAATACTTGCCATGATCTCTTCGCGCGAGAGAATTTCGAACTCGGGACGGGGGCTGGCGTAGGAAAAACTGTCGGGTCGACCAAGATAAGCAAAGGGCAGAAACACGGTCGCCGGAAACGTATAGTCGGCGAGCAGAGGAAAGACAAAATCCTGCAAAGATCTGAAACCGTCGTCGAAGGTCAGAACCAGAGTCCCGGGCAAAATTTGTCCGCTCATCAACGCCTGCCATCCCTGAGCGAGGGACACAACACGCAAGCCCTGATCTTCAATCACCTGCAGCTGATCTTTGAAACTGACAACCGTGACCTCAAAGGGGTCACGGCTCTGCTGGCCCACAGAGTGATAAGCCAGAATCTTGAAGCGCGGTGTCGCAAACCCCATCAGGGCTTGTGCCAGCCTGAGTGGATGTGCAGGGAGAATGCTTCTCACCAGCCAAACCTGGCTGATTCGGTAACTTTCTCGCAAGAACCGGCACAGATTCTGGCTATGAGCATTGAACAGGCCACCAGGGTCATGAGCAAGGAGGAATAGGCCTGGGAAAGAAACATGGCACAGAAAAGATAAACACCAAAACTGGCAATCACCATATTTACCAGATTCCGCATCTGCGTCTGTTTCTCATTGCTCAGCGGGGTCTTTCTGGCACGGTTCAGCCCGCGCAATGAAGCCAGGATAATCATTAGAAATGCCAGAAAACCACCGACGCCCAGCTCGACGGCGACCACCAGATAACTGTTGTGGGCGGCTTTCCAGGCTCGATCGTATTCATTGCCCACTGTTTCAAAACCTCCCGCTTGCAAGGTGCGCCCATAGGCCGAAATAAAGGTTCCGGGGCCGACTCCGACAACGGGGTGTTCAGACAACATCTTCAGACTGCGCTCCCACACCAGAGTGCGCCCTGAACCCGTCTGTCCTGTCTCGAAGGTCGTTTTTATCCGATCCCAGTAGATATCGCCGGCAGTGAAGGCAAAGAGCAACACCATGCCTCCCACAAGGGCCAGTTTACGCAAATTACTTTGTGAGTTAACCTGGCTCAGAAACAGGTAAAACAGGCCATTAAGGATCAGGGCCAGAAATCCCATACGCGACTGGGTGGCAATCAGGCTGACAATGCCGCTGCCGAGAGCAGGTAGCGCAACCATCCGCACTCGAGATTTGCCGGCATGCAGCAGAAACAGCACAAAGGGCAGAGCACAGGCGATGAACATGGCGATATCGTTAGGATCGTAAAAAGTTCCAACTGAGGTTCGCTCCATGCTCAAGCCACCAGCCAGCAAGGGTAGACACAGAGTCAGAACCGAAACCGCAAAAACCTGGGCCACCGAGATCAGATCCTGCTCATCTTCAAGCAGAGATACTAGCCCCCACAACAACAGAATCACTTTCGAATATTCAAAGATAAATTCAATACTTGCGCGAAAATAGATAGAAGACAAGGTTGAAAAAAGCATCAGTAGCCAAAAAATTCCGAACCATTTTTTCAGCGCATGGACATCCCCGTTAAAAGCCCGGTTGTCATGTCTGTCCTGAAAGAGTACGTAAAGAACCAGCACACTGAAAACCCCCCCAGGGTGAAGGTCTTTCAAAAAGGGCAGCACATCCTGTGGCCGACCAAGGTTGACATACAGCAAACCCAGAATCGCAAATTTCTGAAATCGGTTCTTCTGCATAAAAGTCCTTTCTTGATTCAGAAGCGAATTTCGTCGCGCAGGGATAGCAACCGATTCTCCAACCGCTGTGCCGGAGGGGTTAAAAGCGCGCGGCGCAGGGGGTGTCGCCAGAATCTTCCAGTTCTCCGTAGAAGAATGGTGCCGGAATAGAATTCACTGTAGGCGCGCATTGCTGCCAGCAGCCCGCCGTGAAAATTTTTCTGCTGTTGAAATGGGGCAAGAAATGCCTGCTGCAGGCGGTCAATCTGCTGAGTTGATACTGTTTTCAAATAGGCCAGATCTTCGAAAGAATTGAGCATCTGCGCCATATCAAAGGAGGCAATCCCGACAGTTGAATTGGCAAAATCAAACAGATGAAGTCTGCCGCCTGCGCCCTGTATCAGGTTCTGCAGAATGAAATCATTATGCTGAAAACAGTAGCTTGGCCCGCTTAAACGATAATCTTCGAGACACACTAGAACGCGCCCAACCACATCTCTGACCAGTTTTGCACAAACGTCTGCCTCCGCATAAAAAGTGTCAAAGCTCTGCAACTGGGAGCGGATAACACTGAAAAATGTTGGCGGAGAGGTTTCGGTAAAAAACCGGCACACCCTTTCCGCTGGAATCATCTGCAGCTCCATGAGCCCTTTTCCCAGTCGCCCGGCAAGCTCCGCGAGGTCGCTGGCGCTTTTTGCCGGCAACCAGTGCCAGCGCAGCTTTCTGAAAAAGTACGGGCTCAGGTTCTCCCCTTCAATATACCGGGAAACCAAAATTCTCTTAGAGGCCATTTCAAGCAAGGGTTCAGCGATCTTCAATTCAGTATCCGCCCCGAGCTCCTGTCTCAGCCAACGAGCAATGCGCCCGTCCCTTTGACATTGCTCGCGGCCGACCGAACTCAGATCCGTATACTGTTTGATAAAAAAAGTGCCGGGGTGGCCAGATTCGTTTGCAACCTGAAGGCGGTACCGACAGGAGGTCGCCCCCTGACCGGCCAGCTCATCCACCACAGAAAGGAGCCATGGCCCATCGGCAACCAGGTTACGCTGGTGATTCAAGGCCTCCACGATTGTGGTGAACAGCGATTGGTCAAGAGTCAGCCTGCGCATCTGCGCCTCATAGGGCATAGGCCTTCCGTCTCAGGTTGAGGGCAACCCGCGCTATGGCCGCAAGGCTGTTTTCGGTATCCATATCTTGAGCTTTTTTTTGGGCCTTGGCCCCCAGTTGCGCCGCAAATTCCGGGTTATTCAACAGTCGCTGGAGCGCGGCACGTAACTGGCGGGGGTCTTTCCCCGGCACCAGCAAACCATCGACACCATCCTCAATATAGTCAGCTGCGCCTTGCGGATCAGTGACGATGACCGCTTTGCCCATGGCCATCGCATTCAGAAAAGTCTGCTGTCCTCCTGAATGCAGCAGACTTACGTCAAGGGACACCACGTTGATCCCCGATTCCGCCATCAGCCGCATGAATTCACCATGATCGACCGCCACCAGGGAAACGTTGGCGGGCAGTTCGAGATCGGCCCGAACCTCAGGGTTGCTGCAGGCAATGACCAGTTGCACATCAAGACCTTTGACCGCCTCGGCCAGGGTTTTGTAATCGCGGGCAAAATTTCCGCCACTGAAAATATAGCCCCGGTTCCGGGGAGCAAAACTTTCCACATTGGTGGTGTGATAGGGAATAAAAAAAAACTTGGATTCAGGCAGATCAAAAGCGCTGGCGTAATCCGTGATTTCCCGGCGACTCCAGACCACGTAACAGGCCACGACCGCATCCAGCCAGCGGAAGAGAATTTTGCGGAAGAAATGGCTGAAGGGCGCGGAGCGATACCAGAGGCAATCGATCTTGACCACCGGGCGTTTATGCCGAGGCCACAGCCGCTGCAGCAGCAGGTAAAACTGGTCGTACCAGGCTCCGCCCCCGAGCACGACGACCTGGTAATTTTTTCTCAGCCGGAACAGACGCCAGGCCCGGCTAAAAGCATCGACCAGCGGGATGGAGGTGAAGGAACCAAATTCCGGACAATAGGAGAATTTTCCCCAGCTTCGGCTTCGGTCAGCTCCGACATGGTTGGTGAGAATTACCTGGTTTTTCACGGTTCAGTTCCATCCTTTATTTTCTACCGACAGCATCCGTCCCCATTACCAGAGGTCACCAGGCGGATGCTGTCCAGGCACGACAATTTTCAGAATACCGGAACCAACCTGAAGGCATCGGCATTGGTGCTGCAGCCGGTGTTCTCAGACAAAATAGTGGCTTTGGCGGAACCGGTGAAAAGATACTGACCCAAGGTGTTCCACTGTCCCCCATTGACCTGCTGATTGACCCAGACGCGGTCAAGCAGCAGCCCGTCATTGTAAATTTCCACCTGCACTGCCGTGCAGCGCGAGACATACCCGGTCCACCAAAGATCCAGGGCATACTGGCCATCAGCCGGAACCTCGAAACTGTAGCTGTCACCGACCGTGCGACTCCACAGGGACAGGGCGCCATAAGGATTGGCTCCGCCGGATTCTTCCCACAACCCGACCGCCGAAGTACCAGGCGCGCCGGTATCAAGAATCAGAATATCTAAGCTGGAAATAAGCAGGTCGAAACTGGCAGTTCGAGTGATGCCGGCCTCGGTGTAGAGCACCGAGATGCGACAGATCTGATCAGTTGACACATCCTGGGTGGTCAGGGTGCCATCTGTACCAATACTGGCGTAGGGGCAATCAATGTTCCAGCTGTCGGGCTGCACCAGATGATTGCTGGCATCCGGATAAAACGCGCGCACCAGATAAGTTGCGCTCGCCGTGTTGGGAAGGCTCGCAGGTCCCTCGATCTGCACAGATTCGAGTAATGGCGGTAACCCGGTGGCAAACTGCGCAGCGTCGGCACTGGTGCTGCAATCAGCACTGGTCGAAATGATATTCACCCGCGCTCCCTGAGTAAAACTGTAGGTTCCGAGGGAATTCCATTGTCCACCGGACATCCGCTGATTAATTAACACCCGGTTGATCAGGAGGGTTCCATCGTAGATTTCAACTGGGACCGCCGTACAGCGTGAGTCGAATTCCGTCCACCACAAGGAAATCTCGAAGTCACCACTAAGCCCAGGTTGATAACTGTAACTGCCCCCTGGGTCACGGCTCCACAGCGAGTCAGCCCCGTAGGGATCAGCGGCCCCCGATACATACCAGTTGCCGCTGAAGGATATGCCCGAATCACCGCTATCGAGGATCAGATTCACGGAACTGACAATCGTGAAGTCAAAGGTGTCAGAACGACTTAATCCCGCCTCGCTATAGCTGGCCGACAGACGGCACGGCTGATCCGTACTGACCGTCTGGGTTGTCAGCACACCCTCGGGTGAGATGCTGGCGAAGGGACAATCGGTCGTCCAGCTGTCAGGGGTGACAAGCTGGCTGCTGCCATCGGCATAAAAAGCCCGCAGACTGTAGATGACCGTCGAATTGCGGTTAACCCTCTCCGGCCCTTCGATCACCAGGTGATCGAGGGCAGGTTTAACTCCGGGAACAAATTGTACGGCATCGGCGTTGGTGGTGCATTCAGCACTCTGTGAAACCAGCGACACCCGTGCCAGGCTAGTGAAACTGTAGGTTCCGAGCAGGTTCCATTGCCCGCCATCTACCTGCTGGTTCACCAACACCCGGTCAAGCAACAGAGTCCCGTTGTAAATGTCAACCGGCACGGCATTACAGCGGGAAGGCCACTCAGTCCACCACAGAAAAAGATCATAGGTACCACTTATGGAGACCTGATAGTTGTAGTACATCCCGGGGCTTCGGTTCCACACCGAACCTGTTCCGTAGGGTTCGGGTCCGCTGGAATCTGCCCAGTCACCGAAGAAGCTGGTTCCCGGCTCGCCATTGTCGAGAATCAAAATGGCGGTGGAAAGCAGGGTAACCTCGAACACCGCACTTAGATGCACGCCGTTTTCCGTATAATCTGCGGTTAACTGGCAGATCTGGGTCGAATCCGGCGCAAAAGTGGTCAATATTCCGTTGACTGAAATATCGGCATACACGGAATCATCACTCCAGCTGTCTGGCTGAATAATAAGGCTGCTGCCATCGGCATAAACAGCGCGCACCTGATAGCTGGTAGAAGAATTACGATTTACCGAAAGGGGCCCTTCGATCTGCAATTGACTCAACGCCGGTTTTTCCCGTGGAACAAAGGCGGCCCCATCGGCATTGGTGGTGCATTCGATGTTGGTGGAAAGAATTTTCACCGAGGCATTGCCGGAAAAATCAAAAGTCCCGAGCAGATTCCATTGCCCGCCATTTTTTTGCTGATTGATAAGGGTTCGCGTCAACAGTTGCGTTCCATCGTAGATTTCAACCGGCACCGAGGTGCAGCGTGAGGCATATTCGGTCCACCAGAGGGAAACCTGGTAACTGCCGTTGAGGGCAGGATTGAAGGAGTACTGGGCCCCGACTTCGCGTGTCCAGAGGGAGAGAGCCCCGTAGGGATTAACTCCGGCCGATTCGGCCCAGAGCCCGGTGGCCAGGGTTCCCGGGGCTCCGGTATCAAGAAACAGGGATTCCGACACGGAGAGGAGAAAAGACTGGCGCGCAGTGTCGGAATCGCTAACGGCCTCAACAGTGACCGGGTATTGGCCTGCGGCAGGTGCCCAGGTAATCACACCATTGTCAGCATCAATCATCATTCCCGGTGGGGCCTCGCTCAAGCGGAAACTTGGCGGCGGCATTCCGTCGGCCTTGACCTGGTAGACATAAGGAATGTTCAAAGTCGCCTGAGTCAAGGGCGCTGAGGTGATCGACGGTGCAACAAAGTTTGGCACGGGCAAAATGGTCTGCAGAGCGCTTTTCCAGACCGCAGACATCTTTTCGTAACCGCGCAGCAGGGGATGCAGGGTGTCGTCCATATCGTCCGGGTAGATCAGGGCGTTTTCCTGATCGACCAGAATAATTTTGTCCCCGGCGAGAAGGCGGGCTGCGACCATCTGTTCCAGGTTCTGGTTAAACAGGCTGAACTCTGGCTCCGGAACCTTCTTGTTGATGATTTTAGCCAGCACCACGGTCGTCTCCGGGCTGAAACGATCGATTTCATCCAGAATTCTGGCCACCGGAGCCGGGTCAGCACTGACAAAATTGGTTCCGGCGTGCAACAGGACAATGTCTGCCGGATGGGCCTGCAAGCCGCTGTAAGTAAAATCTGCGATCATGGATGCCGTCCAGCCTCCATGCCCCTCATGATCAAAATCGAAGAGCGGAGGCGTCAATTCACCAGAGCTGGCACTGCCGACAAAATCGACCGCGTAGCCATCTGCAAGCAGATCAAGGTAAAGCTTCTGACGATATCCAACCATGAGATCCGTATCCCAGCCGAGACTGTTGTATCCGGCGGTTACGGAATCGCCCAGGGGCATAATCCTCACTGCGGCCACAGCAGGGCAGTAGCCAAGGCGCATGCCAACTTTTGCATCAGCATGGTGCTGCACAATTTCAAAGGCCGAAAGAGCCCGCTGATAAAACGCCAGTTCATCAAGCTCGCCGCCATAAAAATCATTCTGGGATGACAAATCAAGGCCGAGACCGAAGAGATCCCCCCCTACTCCAAGATTTCCGCTGTAGGTAAATTGTTGCTCCGCTACGAGACCCCCATCAACGTACAAGCGGGTTAAACCTCGGGCACCATCACGTACCAGCACAATGTGATGCCATGCGCCGTCCGTAAGCGGGCTACTGCTTAAAGCTGCGGAGGGCTGATTCCCAAGAGCGTCAATCAGTAAAAGTCTCGCCCTGCCATCGGTGCCTAACCCGGCCCAGAGGTTGATTCTGCTGCCGTCGGCGGTCGAGCGCGACACTATGGCTTCCTGACCACCAAAATCGACAGAATTCCTTTTTAGCCAGTATTCAATGCTGAAGCTTGCACCAGCTGGCCACTCAAGGTCGGCAGCAGCAACGAACTGCAGGTCGGAAAACACCTCTGAATAATTCAGGCCATTGCCCAGCAGGCCAGGTCCAATGCCGGGACAGCCCTGTAAGCAGTTGGTTTGAGACTGATTTATGCTATCGCTGAAGGGTGAACCTGCCGCCTCTTCAAAGGCCCAGTAAGCGGTCATCTGAGGAGGACATAATCCCCACGCCATCAATGGCATACAGTTTAGCAGCAGCACAATTCCGCAAAAGCTTATTCTCAGATATGATCCACGCATACAAGTTTCCAACATAGTAACTCCAGTTCCCGCCACGTTAGACAGCGACACTCTTGCTGTACGTGATTAGACCACAGCTGATTTCCGTTAGAAATTCGACATCAGTACTAATTTTCAGCGTATTTTGTGACCTTCCCCTCTAAGACTTTTGCAATGTCTCTACTAATACTTTTGCGTGAGTTCCTCTGTTTTATTTTCCGGTTGGATCTTTGGTGGGTCGCCCCAGACTACTGTCACCTCATTACGCAGGGTTTTACTCCAGCCTGCCAACATCGCCAGATTGATCACGACAAAGGTCTTGAGATGCCCGACAATCGGGCTTCTCGGGACCGGAATCAGCGAAAAAAGCAGTAGCAGCAGGGTCAGGGCAGGAAAGAGCAGGTAACTCGTTGCTGAGGTAAAAAACCCCAGAATCAAACCAAGGATGCACATCACCGGCACGATCAGGGGAAATAAAAAGCGCAACCACTTATGGCAGAAAAGCTCTACAGCAAAAATCCCGTAGCGTCGGGGGTTGAGCAGGGCGCGGTTTTTCCGCAGAGCCCTGAGAGTACGGTTTGAGATGCGCACCTGCCGGGCGAATTCATCCTTGAGCCCGCCGCCATGTTCTTCCCGACAGAAAGCCTCTGCCTCCTGAACCACGCGGTATCCCTGGCGCAGAGTATTAAAAGGGATGACCAGGTCGTTGATGTCGCTGTCATGGAGTCGCAGATAGAGTTCTTTGCGCAGGGCAAAGATTGCCCCATCGGCCCCGACACAAGATCCTATGGTGCTTTCCCATTTCTTCAGCCAGTGCTCCAGTCGCGAGTAGAGTCCCATACTCAGGCCGGCCTCTTCTGGCCCAGACGTAAAATAGAGAGTGCCGCCGGTCACCAGGCCCACGGTTTGATCCGCAAAACCACGCACCAGCAAGCGGAGGGTCGTCGCCTCAAAAAACGCATTGGCATCAGTAAAGACCAGCAGTTCACCCCCTGCCTTTTCAACCGCACGATTCAGGCCGAAGGTCTTGCCGCTGCGTTGCTGGTTTTCGAGCAGTTCGACTCCCCGTGGAGCATAGGATGCGGCAATTTCGGCTGTCTCATCCGTCGAGGCGTCTGAAATGACGATGATCTGCAACAGCTCAGAGGGATAATCGCTCGCCAGGGCGTTATCAAGTTTCTGCCCAAGGACTTCGGCTTCGTTATAGGCCGGGATCAACAGGGTTAAAGACGGCAACACAGCGCCAATACGGTGACTTCGCCTGATAATCTGCGACAAGCCCCACAAGAGTAGCGGATAGCCCGGATAGGCCAGCACCAGCAGAAAAAGACCGAACCAGAAGCTGACTTCGAGAATTATCATATCTGTTCATTTCCCAGGATCGAATTGGTAGCCACTTCAGGCTTGATACCACCAAGCTGCTGAAAGAGGGTGCGATAACCGGAAACAAAGCGGGCAAAGCTGTACTCGGCCGCCACCAGCTTGCACCCCTGATCGGCGAGGGATCTACGTAATTCGGGATTTCGGCCAAGAAGAATCAGGGCGTCCTTTAATTCTTCAGGGTTATCATCAGCCACCAGCAAACCGTTATGCCCATGGCGAATCAAGCCCCGGATACCGAGGACATCGGTACCAATAATCGGCCTGCTGCACGCCATGGCTTCCAACAACGTCAGGGGCAGACCCTCGTAACGCGAAGAGAGACAATAGATATCCATCACGCCGTAGAGCCGGGACACATCATGCCGGGTGCCCAGAAACAGGACACGGTCGGCCACCCCGAGTTCGCGCGCCAGGCTCTCCAGGTTACCACGGCAAGGGCCATCTCCCACCAGCACAGCCTTGACCTGCTGCCCTTCTCGCGGCAGCAGGGCCAGTGCTCGGATCAGCAGGCCCTGATTTTTTTCCGGACGCAGATTTCCCACCGAGCCGACAACCAGATCTTCCTTTGCGAGACCAAGTTCCTGCCGCTTCATCCCTTTGGCCGATTCGCGTGCAAACAGCAGGGTATCCACGCCGTTCTGAATCAGGCTGGTTCGCGCACTCTGTCTGCTTAAATAAAAAAAAGCCTCACGGGAAACGGCGGTTACACTTTCCAGACGGCCCAGAAAAAATTTCAGCCACAAGCGCCAGAACCAGGGAAGTCTTTCCATTTCCCAGCGTGAATGTTCTGTGTGTACCAACGCCACCTTCGCCATCCGGCTGGCCCAGAAGGCATAAAAGAGCGAAACAAAATGGTGGGTATTGATGACGCGGATCTGGTAAGTCCGTATCAGCCGGTAGAGAAAAAGAATCAGGCGCAGGTCGATACCGCCCCGACGATTCAGGATATGTACTGAAACACCAAGGGCCCTGAACTCTTCAGCCAGTTCACCACCCCGCAAGGCGGCCACTACCGGGCGAAAATCATCACGGAGCTCACGGCAGAGGTTCAACACCACCCGTTCAGAGCCACCGGTTCCAAGGCCAGGTAAGACAAAAAGTAAGGGAATGGAACCTGAATGAAGTGCATTCTTCATATTTTTAACTCCCGGGCAAACAGACGTCGCTTAAAAAGGTAAAAAAATCCGGGACGATTGCGGTTGATTTTCTTCATGCGTAGATGGGTTGCGCTGGAGATAGGGCGACGCTGATGCAGCATGGTCGGTAATTCGAAAAATGCAGAGCTCAGGGCCTTGAGCCAGTAGAGAAGAAAACCATCGCGCAGCGCATAGACAAAGGTCGCGGGCAGGCGCCGACCGAGATGCGCCAGCAGGTAGGGCCAGCGATAATTTCGCACCACCAGCCAGAAATCGTTACGCGTATCGTAATAGTAGCGCCGCCAGCCTGGCCGCCCCTCAAGGGCATATTTATGGGTGACTCGAACCTGGGGTAGATAAACAATATCAAAGCCGCGGTCAAGAATCCGCGCGGCCAGATCAGCCCCTTCATGGCTGATAAAAAATTCCCGGGTGTAAAGCCCGGTTTCCAGCAGCAAACTGCGTCGGAAAGCCACGGCTCCTTCAGAAATTTCCGTCGTCTGCAGTATCTGCTCGGCCCCCTCTTCCGGTCGGCAAGGATGACACCAGTTGCACAGGGTTCCTTTAAAATGGTCACGTACCTGAAAACAGATCGCGCCCACCCGATAATTCTGGGCAAAATGCTTTCTCAGGATCGCCAGATGATCATCTTTGAGCCCATAGATATCATCGTCGAGGGTGATCAGGTAGGTTCCTCTGGCGATTCTCATTCCCTCGTTGCGCCCGACCGCTCCTAGGTTGACACGATTTTCCACCAGCACAAAAGAGGGATAGTTTTTCCTGACCAGGGCCGCCGTACCATCAGCTGAACCATTATTGACCACCACTATTTCCGTGGGGAAACGCCGCAGCAGCTTGAGTTGATCGAGGAGTTCAACCAGGGCGGTGTGTCGGTTGAATGTCAGGACAATGATGGAAAAGAGAGGCGTTTTCATCGGACATACTCCAGCGTTGCCTTGGGGCGTCTTGTCCCGAAGTGGGTCAGGGCTTCTACCGGCACAAAGCCCATATCAAGCATCTGCTTGAACTGGGGGATATTGGTCGCGCTGACCACGGCGAACAGGCGCCGCTGCCCTTGCTGCTGACAGATTTTGATCATGAAGGCTATCAACCTGGCAGCCAGACGCCGCCCACGATATTGGGGCAAAACAAAGGAATAGTTGTATTCCGCATCGCCCTCACCAAGCACAAGAAAGCGGCTGTATTCCAACGGCGAAACAATCCACAGAATTGCGGCCAAGTCTCCGTTAACCAATGCGACACAGGGGGTTTTAAAACCATAGATCCGGTCACAGTAAAAATCAGGTGGTAGCCCGCTCTGTCTGGAACGCAGGCGTTCCAGTTCGTCAAGGCCAACCTGCCGCAGCACCACTTCCGGATCAGGCTCAGAATCATGGGCCGCAACGGCAAGATTCCGGTAGAAAACAATGAACTTGTTCACCACCAGATAGCCGTTGAATACGAATTTCAGGGTTTTCACCAGCCCTTTAGTCTGCAGTGAGATAACCAGTGAAGAAATTTTGCTCATTTCAACTCCTGTAGATTCTGCGCCTCGAACCCGGCAAACCCGGGTTTCAATAGATCTGCGTAGATGTTTTCGATCTTGCGAGCCGAGGCCTGGTGGGAAAAGAGCGCTTCAACTCGCTGGCGCCCCCGCTTCCCCATTTCCTGCCTGCGAGAGGAACCCTTAAGCAAAGTAGAAATGGCGCGGGCCAGAGACTGGCTGTCTCCCGGCGGAACCAGCAACCCGGTTTCTTCTGGCACGACAATATCCAGGGGCCCGCCTGCCGCCGTTGCCACCACCGGTTTCTCCAGCGCCATCCCCTCAATGACCACCATGCCGAAGGGCTCCGGCCGGGTCGAGGCATGGACAATCACATCCATCAGGCCCATCAGCGGCACCACCTTCTGGCGGTAACCCGTCATGCAGATCCGCGCTTTAAGACCAAGTTCACTTATCAGACGGGTCACTTCCCGGGCATAGGAGTCCTCGGGATGAGGAGCGCTGCCGACAATAAAGGCGCGGGCACCGGGATGATCGATGAGAACCTGGGCCGCTGCCAGCACAAATTCACGCACCCCCTTCCAGGCCACGATGCGGCCAAACAGGCCGAAAGTCAGATGACCCCGGGCAAAGGCGGTATCCTCGTCTACACCCTCATTTTTGGCCTTTTGGGGGCTGAACTCTTCAGGATTAAGAGAATCGTGGACGATGGATATCCGCTCCGCGGGCACACCGAGTTCGAGCAAGTTGGCGCGGATCGCCGCTGAAATGGCGATATGATGATCAATCCAGCGCGCATAGCTGCGGGTGAACACAGAATTACGTTCAAAATCACGCAGATGGGCGACGCAGGGGACGCCCAGCAGTTTGGCCGCAAGAATGCCACTTAACTGGCTGCCGAGAATATTGTTCAGGTGGACGATTTCAATCCGGTGACGACGGCCGATTCGCCAGTAACCCAGGCTGTCGGGCAGATCGTGCACCAGAAACCAGTAGCTGAAGCGCCACAGACTGAAAAATTTGTTCAGGGGAAAAAGGCTGGCCAAGCGCCACTTCCGCACCCGGTAGTAAATCGGCGCATGCAACCAGGGCAGGCGGATATTGCGGGAATAGCTGGTCGTTGCTGGAAAATCACGCGCTAATACCTCCGCTGGCTGCCCGCTGATAACCACGGGTTCAAACCTTTTACGGTCGAGGGCGCTCAGCAGATTTTTCAGACTGAGCATGGCACCGCCGTAGGTCAGGGTATTATCGAGATACAGAATTGGTATCGACATATTTTCACCATTTTTTCCCATAGGTTAAATTGTCAGTGTTGACGTAAGGCATAAAGTCTTTTCAACCCTGAATGGAGCCCCCCCGCTAAAATATGCATCCAACTCATTTCAACGCCGATACGCTTCAGGGCACTGCGATGAAAGCGCCAGAAGCGCTGTTCTCTGCAACTAGGAATCCGACTGCCAAGAAAGCGGTAATACTCCTTGAGACGGAGGGCAAAATAATTCTGGTACTCTTTTGCGTTGAGGAATACAGGGCCGAATTCTTCAAACAGCATCATCAGATTGGCGATGTCGGCGTTTAATTTCTGGTAGCTCGCAGAAATCGAGGCCGGATGAATACGTTCAAACATCATCACCTGGTGGACGAAACCAAAATCACACGTCTGCAACAGCTCAAAACAAATCTCGGTGTCGGCACTCGGGTGACTTTCGTTGTAGAAATTCTCACGGTCGCGCACCAGGTCGGATCTCAGCAGCAGTGCGGTCGGAGAACCAAAGGTATAAGGCCCATTGAGCAGGTTCATGCGCGCCACCTCGCTCCCCGAATAGACGCTTTTTTGCCAGGGCAGACCCACCGACTTGATGCGGGTACCCACCAGCCGGTAAGATCCGACAATGCCGACGCGCGGGTTTTTCTCGGCCAGAGCCACCATCTTTTCCACACACTCAGGATAAAGCCAGTCATCGGCATGTACGATCTTGCAGTAGCGGCTTTCAGGTGAAATTCTGCGCAGGGCGGCATTGTGATTCCGCAGGGGAGGAAGCAGGCTCTGATTGGTAAATACCTTCACCCGGGAATCACGCTCGGCACATGCGCGGGCCAGCGCTAGGGAACCGTCAGTACTACAGTTATCAACAATCAGATATTCCCAGTTGGGGTAAGTCTGCGCTAAAACACTGTCAAAACATTCCTGCAGATAGGCTTCGCCGTTGTAAACCGGAGTGACAATGCTTACCAGTGGCAGTCGCTTTTCCATCAGGCAACCTCGGCGGCTTCAACCAGGGTGGGACGCATACGCATCGCTTTGGCTGGCACCCCGCTGGCGATGGCATTGGCGGGGATAGCGCGAGTCACCACCGAACCGGCTGCGATCACCGCGCCATTGCCGATGGTGACCCCGTCCAGGACTGTCACACCGACGCCGAACCAGACATCATCCCCGACCTGGATACCGCCCTTGGTTTGCAGGGGCTGGTTACTCATGGATGTGCCTTCGAGAAAACCATGGTTGTAGGAATAGAAGCAGCAATTCGGTGCCATCTGGACGCCGACACCGATGGTGATCGGCCCCTTGTAGGCAGAGAACTGGCAACGCGGCTGAATAAACGTATCGGCACCGATCTCGACGCTGCCGCCGCTGCCGACCTGGATGATGGTATCGCGAAAAAGATGTACCCCGTCGCCCAAAATCACGGCGCGGCCTTCCCACCCCTGGTAAACCAGGACGCGGTCGTCGAGGAAAATATGCCGTCCAAAAGCGAGATTTTTCCCGCTGATGCGTGCCGAAGGGGCGATGTAGCCTTTCGGGTTCAGTTTTGCGAGGGCCTGACGCCCGTAATAGGGTGGCATGAAAATCCCTGCCAGCCAGGTACAAAAGCGACCGGTCTGCCCATAACCGGCAAACCTCATCCAAAAACGGGCCCAGATACTATAGAGTCTTGATGGAATTTTCATTTCAACTTCTCCTTTTTGACGTTGCCCGCGTTACACCGGAGGAACGCGGTACTTCAAACTGCCCTGCAATCGACCGACTTGCCAACCGAGGGCCCAGACCCACTTGCCACGCGTCATTGGATGGCGCGCCTGGGGTAAGAGGCGTAACTGGTCAATCCAATTGCGGGTATAACGCACCCAGGGCCGCAGTCGATCCTTGAGTGATTTCGCCAGATGAGGTCGATAGCGCTTGGCCAGTTTCACATTGAAACGCGCGTAGTTGCGGGCCTGACTATAGATACCGCCCAGGGAATCACGAAAGCGGATATGCATAACCGCATCGGGCACAAAGTGTAGTTCCACCCCTTTTAGCTGTATACGGAAGCAATAATCCGTATCGTGTAGACAGGGGAAACCTTCGTCCAAATCCCCAATTTCGGCACAGAGGTCACGGCGTATCCCCAGAGTTCCGCCGCCAGCATGGGTCAGAAAGGGCGGATACCAGATCTTCGGCAGTTCCTCCAACTGGGAATTTCCGCGGCTGGCCTGGAGCCACTCCAGATTGAGGGATTCCGTCTCCATGCGGCAGGCAACAAATTTATGCTGTTCCAGCGCCTTACCCATGGCAGCCAGCCAACCGTCACCGACCACATCGTCGGCATCACAGAAAGCCACCGAATCCCCCCGCGCCTCGCGGATGCCGGTATTCAGGGCGTAGGGCTGCCCCTGCCGCTCGAATGCATTGACGATACGCAGATTCGGCAACTGGGCCTGAAAGCTGCGCGCAATCGCCACCGAATTGTCGGTGGAACGGTTATTCACCAGCAGAAGCTCCCAGGGTTCAGACCAGGATTGCTGCGCCAGAGCCTTAAGCTGGTCAGGTAGATATTCGGCAGCGTTGTAACAGGGGATAATCACAGTCAATTTCATAGTTGAGCTCCTTCGGCGCCGGTGGGCAGGCAGGAAACCCGGCGCGATCGTGAATAACGATGGCCCATTCCGTGTTCATAGTGCAGCCGATTCAGAAAATCCGGCGCGGTCTTCATCCGCCAGGACTGCTTGATTGCCCTGCCGGCAGCGAGAAGTCGGGGCAGGGTTACAAACTGATAGTCCCCACAAAACTGTTCAAGCAGCAGCTCAACGGCCTGGAGCATTGGCGTCCGGTCCGCGTAGGCAGGTTCAAGGCTGTCGTTCAGCCCGTCATGCAGGAGCACCAGGCTACCGGGCGCGATTTCCTCCGCGACATTTCCTGCCAGGCGCTGGGCGTCATAATCCAGCCAATCGTGGGCCACAAGGTTCCAGGTAACAACCTGATATCCAAGCACCTGGGCATCGAGCCAGGAACCGAGGGTCTGGTTGCCGTAGGGAGGACGGAAAAATTTTTGTCCGTAGGGGGCGAGGGCGCTTTCACAAAGGCGCAGCTGCGTGCGTCTCTCCCGGCTGGTCAAATAGGCAAAAGAGGGATGATCAAAGGAATGATTGGCCACAGTGTGGCCTTCATCAAACACCCGTTTCAACAGCTGGGGAAAGCGCCGGGCATTGCTGCCGAGCATGAAAAAGGTTCCTTTGGCACCGTAGCTGGCCAGAATGTCCAACAGTTGCGGCGTCGCCGCGGGATTGGGTCCATCATCAAACGTCAAGGACACCATGGGCTCAAGGGTCTCTACCTGGGTGATGGTTCCTGTCAGCCTGCCAAGAACACGATCCTGAATCTGTCGGGCCAGATTCACTGGTATCCCGCCTTCCGCCGGTTACTGTTGATTCTGGCCAAGCGTCGTTCTTCTCTCACTCCCTTAGCATCAGCCGCGACCATTTCCCTTCGCCGATCTCCCGAGAGATGGCAAAGTCGCGAATAGGCCGCATTTGCTGCATCCGCTTGTTTATGGGCCGCGGCCAACAGTTGCGGTCGCAAGCTGTTTGCCTCATTCCAAAGGTGGGTAATGATGATCTCAAGCTCCACTTCAAAATGCTCATCATCCAGCAGCAGCACAGTGCATCCACTGGCGAACTGGTCAGCCAGTCCCTCGAATTTATGGATGTAATAGGCAGATTTCGCCAGGCAAACGGCAGGAATCCCCTGTGAAAGGGCGAAGACTGCCGCATGATAACTGGCAGTCACTACCAGCCGACAGTGAGACACCTGTTCGATCAGCGCGGCGGGTGAATCAAGGCTTGCTCCGCCGTCCGTGTCCGTGCCCTGTTTCATGCCAAGGAGCAAATCCCGGATACTGACAACATCTGACTCTGTTTCATGAAAAGAAATAGGTACCGGCAGCAGCCGGGTGGCAAAGGTTTGTAAGGTTTTGCGCAAAACTTTCTGCACAAGTTGATACCGACTCTGGTCGATCCCCGAGTAGGGAGCCATGCGGATATTCACCCCGATACAGGTTCCGAGCTCTTCAGGCGTTGCCCGTCGTGCCATTTCGATCGCATCATCACCGGTCACGAATACCCGATCAATGGGCACTTCCAGCCGGGCCAGCAATTCGGGAGCAAAGAGTCTTTCCCGCACAAACAGTGATTCGACAGAGGGCAGAGATCTCCTGGCCGCAGCGATAAGCTGCTTGTTCCGCATCGGGCCAATTCCCTGGCCGAGCATGGCGACCCTCACCCCTTTAATTCTGGCAAGGTACAAAACATCCAGCAGGGTGAGGGCGTAGTCGGCGAACTCATCGTTCAAATCGCCACCACCGCTGACTACCAGCAAATCGGCTTCGGTCAAACTGTGAATAAAATCTTGAACCCGTGTTGCATCTCTTTTGCGTAGTTTTTCCCGTTTCACCACCAGCCACAGCACCAGCTCCGGAAGATGTCTTTTTAAAAATCGTTCGAAGGTGTAAAAAACCGGATTCAAAGCATTCGGCAGAAACCGGTGCAAGCCTCCTAGCAAAACCCCGTCACGAAACCAGATATGTCGCCCGGCAGCGTCTTGCGCAAGTGCGCGCGGAAGATAACGCTTCAGCAATGCGGGAGCATCGGTCAAAACTTTTATTTCAGCCTGCGGAAAGAGATGAAAAAGCCTCTCGACCCCTATCTGCAGCATTGCAACATCCCCCATATTGCGCAGGTGATAGCAACCGTTTTCGACCAGAATCTTCATGATAGATATTCCTCTTTTCTCAGGCACCGACATGGGCAAAGGGCAGACGCCGCTGCAACCCGTTTCTAACGCGCTTCAAAGTCCAGCCGTCGAGGGCCCGCTGGTTTTTTCTGACACATTTTTCCAGGGCATCGACCCAGGAATCTTTCAGCCCCTTTTGCCTGGCAAGGATCAGAACGCGCTTGAGTTCGTTCAGCGCTCCCGCCTGCAACCCCGCCAGATTGGCGATCTGTTGGTCGCTGACATCCCGTTCAAAGCATTTTGGCAAGCCCAGACCCAGCGCCCGGAAATTCAAAATGGTGCGGATACATTTTTCACAGTGGCAGCAATTGCGGTCATTCTCCCTGCCGGCCCAGCAGACTCTCAGGTAACGCTGAGCTTCGGGCCAGCTAGCAATGGTCTGAAGCTTGTCCGCGCGGCTGAAAGCGGCACCATCGTGGATATTCTGGAACATTTGGTTGGAGAGCATCCAGTCGCCGACCGGGCTTGATCCCCAGGGTATGGCGGTATCGTAGGTCCAGGTGCTGCCGATCAGTCCTTCGTCATAGCCTCCCTGAAGCATCATCAGGCACGAGGCCACCGCAGCGCCGTGGGCGTCCCCCCAGTAATCACCCAGCGAGCGAAAATTGGAGGCCATGGGGATCAGACCGACATTCAGGCTTTCCAGCAACAAGGCTGAACGTGCCGCAGCGCGATCAAATATTTTCTTCTTTTCAAGGGGGATATCAAAACCATGCACCATAAGACCGGCGGAGACTTTGCGTTTCAGGCGTCCGCAAGAATTGGTTCTGTGCCGCCAGACGGTAAAGCAGGAGTCGACCCCGCCCGAAAAGGCAACAACCGCCTGCTTTGACGCAACGAGACGGGTATCTTCGCGCTCCAGATCGCACGAGATTCCAACTCTGCGATAGCGTGAAGGCTGCCAGCAGGCCCAAAGCGCCTGATATTCTTCAAGATTCTTGAGTAGGGATGGAGAGACCTGGCCGTGAATCACCAGATCCGTGCCGGCGCGCATAGCCAGGAAAAGCGTTCCAAGAACGAAGGGGTCACCCGACTCCGTTAGCAAAGACGCGGTTTCAACCGGAAACCGGTACCACAGGCGAACCGGTTTGCTCTGCGGAGATTCAATCATCGCACTGACACAAATTTCATTTTCAACGGAGCTCCTGCCTTCGAGCCATACATGCGTACTGCTGGTCATAGCCTTATCCTTCCTGCATTAGGCCTGTTTGACAACAGGCGTGCTTTGTCTTTCAAACAGATCACTTCTGCCGCCCAGCCAAAAAGTAAAGCCGAGGAGACTCTTGATCCCTGAAGCGTCAATAATTTCATTTTGCAGGCAGAAGCGGGTCTCTGCCGGAAGTAATATTTCTTTGAGGACATCCCGGTTAAAGAAGCTGAGAGTTGCTTCCCGGAAGCCCTCGGCCTCGCGCCGCACCGAAGACCATCCCGCCCCATTCAGGTCGTAGACCCGCACGTAATAACGCCGCTCTTTTTTGGAAACTGCCAGGCGATTTACCCGTCCCAGGGTATAGCTTTTGAGCAAATAACGAAGTCGCGGCATCAGCGGGGTGGTGTTTGCAGTATTCCGGTCAAGGGGCAGGGACGCCAGCACCGGAAAGCGCCGGCACATAAGTTCTATCTGCCCTCTTCGTTCGGCAATGGTCGCAGCAGGCATTGCTCCCGCTGTGGTCAGAAGATCATGATCCAGAACCGGCAGAACCGGCCAGGCCCCAAAGGAAAAAGCCCAGGCCGCGCCCCCGACATGAAACCGCTGGCGGTGACGCAGGTTGAAGCTCCAGGCGCGCTGAGAGTCGATATCTGCACAGCTGTGATAATCGACCTTGATTTTCTCAAGGGTCTCGTCAACCAGTTCACCAAAAATTTCTTTACGCAGCAGGCGTTTCAGCAAATCGGGATGAATCCCCCAGGCGTTGATCTTTTCAAAAAAACGCTCGTACGACATTTTTTTCTGTTCAGGGCTATAGGCCCAGGAAATATTGCTGGTGCCCACCGCGCCATCCAGCATATGGCCCATCACCACCCGTGGCGGCAGGGTGCGCAAGCTGGTGTATCCCCCCCAGCTCATAATAGTGTTGAAACCGTTCACAACCTGTTCCCAGCGCGCCTGGTGCTGCGCGTACTGTGCATAGTTTTCAAAACGGATGCCCTCAGACTGATGTTTTAGCCCGAGTGTTTTTGCCACCCTTTTTGCGCAATTCATCTCCTGATCACTGGGGTCGCCAAGGGTCAGAGCCTTGGGCTTGATCCCCTTTTCAGTGAGGTAGCCGGCCAGCATTCGGGAATCCAGCCCGCCCGAAAGAAGCAGGCTATAGTCAAGAGTCGTATCGGTTTGGCGTGCGACGGCAGTACTGATTGCCTGATCAAGCAGATCAACATGGGCAGAAAAAGGCAGGCTGAAGTGGTCGCTCGAAACCTTAAGCTGAAACTGAACCCTTTCTTGCACTACCTTGCCCTTTTGCCAGCACAACACCCGCCCTGCCCCCAGACGTTTGACCCCTTTGAGCAGAGTTTCACCATTGAACATGTGCATGGTCAGCAGAATACCCACCAGCCCGACCGGATTGAATTCTTCCCTGAAGGCAGGATGTGCCTTGAAAAGTTCAGGGCTGGAACCCACCAGCAGCAGGTTCTGGTCTTGCCAGTAATAGACCGGGAAGGTTCCCAGCAGGTCGGCTCCGACCATCAGCCCGCCCTCCGGCTCATAAACGGCTCCGGCATAAAAACCGTTGAAGGCCTGGCCTGAGCTTTGCGCAACGTCCCCCCAGAGCTGCGCCAGACGCTCGGCATCTATGTCCCCTGCCTGGTTCCGGGTCGCTTCTCCCCAGAGGATCGCGGCGCCGGTGGCGGTCTTGCTAATGCTGCCCGGTGCACCTTCCGCCGCCGCCCAGATCGCGGTAAAATCTCCACACTGGCAGGTCTGTGTCACCAGCCCATCGACCAGCGCAACCTGGGTGGCCGCATTTTCAACAAAGTACCGACCGCGTTGTCGATCCGAATCTATGACCAGGACAAAGTTTGCCATTTCCTCATTCCTCTTGCCTCTTTCTGGAAAATCCTCACCCAGCTAAAGCCCCTGTTTCACCCATCGCCATTTTTCTTTCAACTCTGTCGAAATGGCTGTTCAACGCCTCATTTGTCCAGCTGTGGTCGACCAGCGCGGTCGAGTACCTCATGGGTGGAATAAATTGATGGCGAAAAAAATGACTCGTTTCGACCCTGAAGACGCAGGCGGTCGGAATAGAATCCAGCTCACCCCAGTCATCAACGGCTACGATGGAAACCTTGTACTCGCCCAGGGGCACCGGCAATCGGTCAATGCGGCAGATCGTCCGCCCTGCGCCGGGTTCCACCATAAAAGTCTGTCCGGCACAATCGACTGTGCAGTGGGTTACGGCGACGCCCATGTGATTAAAAATCGTCAGCAGAAACTTCACCCGCGGCAAAATCTGCTGGCTTTCGTATTCGAGTACGATTTCCAGCGGTTCCCCGGCGATAGGCATAAGACAGCGTTTGCCGGACGCGCTCTGCAGATAAGCCGCGGTAAAACGCAGGCGACCGTCACCGCTGCGCTGGGTGGTGTTTCTCAAATCGAGATCTTCAGAAAGATGAAATATGCTCTCAAGATATTGTTCCACAATGCCGCGTGATTCCCCTTGTGCGACCAGCCTTCCGGCTTCCAGCAGGAGGGAGGTTGAACACAACTGGTTGATGGCCCCCATGTTATGACTGACAAACAAGACCGTTCGTCCCGATTCCGAAACATTCTGCATCTTGCCCAAACATTTCTGCTGAAACTCGGCATCTCCCACCGCCAGAACCTCATCAATGATTAAAATTTCGGGTTCGAGGTGGGCGGCAACCGAAAACGCCAGGCGAACCTTCATCCCGCTGGAATAGCGCTTGGCCGGGGTATCGATGAATTTTTCAACCCCGGAAAAATCGACGATCTCATCAAATTTGCTCTGCACTTCTTTTCGGGTCATGCCCAGGATGGTGCCGTTGAGATAGACATTTTCGCGTCCGGTCAGTTCGGGATGAAAACCGGTTCCGACCTCCAGCAGGCTGGAAACGCGCCCCCTGATTTCGGCGTAGCCGCTGGTCGGGTCGGTGATGCGCGAAATGATTTTGAGCAGGGTCGATTTGCCCGCGCCATTGCGCCCGATCACGCCGACAACCTCCCCCCGCGGGATCACGAAGGAAACATCCTGCAAGGCCCAGAGGATATCTTCGGCCCCAGTATCCTGCTGTTTATCGGCCGCAGAGAACTGATAGAGCGATCGGTACTTGCGATAGTTGTGCAGCGGGCTGCGAATAAAATGGACCAAGCTTCCGGCCAGGCTTTCAGAAATCTGCTCTTTTTGCCCGATGCGATAACACTTGCCCAGGCCCTTGACGACAATTGCATTTTTATTTAAATCCATGGTGTACCCGTTTGAATAGGTTGGTGTTTTTTCAAATCACGTCGACAAAGATCTTTTCCATCCGTTGAAAATACAGTGCCCCGCTCACCAGCAGCAGCAGTGAAATTAACAGGCCCGGCATTACATCAGCCCAGGGCATAGGCGTCCCGAGCAGACAAGAGCGGAAGCCTTCGATAATTCCGACCAGTGGATTCAGGGCATAAAACGAACGATAAGGCTCAGAAATTGATGAAGCGGAATAAACAATGGGTGCCGAATAAACCAGCATCCGAATGACAAAGGGCATGGCGTGCTTAACGTCACGATAGCGAATCGCCATGGCCGACAACCACAGGCCCGCCCCGGCGGAAAGGGCCATCATCGCGAGCACGAAAACCGGAAAAAACAGCAGGTTCCAACTCGGAGGCACCCGGTAAACCACCAGAACCACCAGCAGAATCAACATCGAAATGCCAAAATCAACCAGTTTCGCCAAGACCGGAGTGAGGGGGAAAATCAGGCGCGGAAAGTAAATTTTCCCAAGCATGTTCTGGTCTCTCACCAAACTTTCACTCGACTGGGCAACAGTCTGCGATATGTAGGTCCAGGGCAGAATCGCCACCGTTGAAAAGAGCAGATAAGGAATACCGTCGGTACTGACCTGCGCCACCTTACCGAAAATTACACTGAAAATCGCGATCTGAATCAGAGGCTGAAGAATCGCCCAAGCGAAGCCCATGATGGTCTGGGCATAGAGAACCTTGATATCGCGCAGCACCAGCAGCAGAAAAAGGTCGCGGTACGCCTTCAGGGACTGAAAGTCAATCAGCTGCCAGCCGGAACGCGGCCGGATAAGAACAACAGGTACGGTAGAGCTACTGATTTTGGACATAACTTCCTCTCAATTTGTAAAGTTCCTTGTCTAGCGCTGCGAGGGCGGCTTCTGGTTAAAATCGTAATATTCCCAGATGGGCTCCATCTGAAGCAGCGTCATCATGTTAATCTGATCCGAGAAACCCTTGAGGTAGTACTTCAGGTAACTCGTGGAAGAAAATTCGTCATGGACATCCGCGGTGGTAAAAATCATGATTCCGCGGTGCAGGGTTCCTATAAAATAGTTGGCCGAATTACACCCGCTGTAGAAGAATCGGGCGTATTTAAGGTCTTCTTCCTGAATTTTGATATTACCGGTATTGATAATGACCTTGCCGAAACGGATCAGCGAACCCGAGTAAAAATGGGGTTTGGTATGGAAGGTATTATCGACATAGTTGACCCCGACCATGTTGTAGACAAAGTCGACCTCGGTTTCCACATCGCTACCACCGGGCCCGGTCACACTCAGGGACACCGGGTAGGAACGCCCCTGCTCAAGGTAGAGGTGGGTCGGATTCTGCTCGCTGCTGGTGGTTCCATCACCGAAATCCCATAACCAGCTGGTCGGGTTACCACTGCTCTGGTCGATGAATCTGGTGACCGTCCGGTTTGCACCCATGCGATGAGTCGCTGAAAATTCGGCCTCAAGGGGAGCCGGGGTCTCAACCACGACAAAATTCTGTTTGAGTTCGAGCTGATAATTGCCCGCAGAATCGGTGACGCTCAGGCTGACAGGGTAGATCCCGGGCGCGCTGTAAGTATGGGTCGGATTCTGGAGTGTGCTGGTCGTCCCGTCGCCGAAATCCCATAGCCAACCGGTTATTTTCAACTCCAGATTCGTCGCCGAATAGGACTGGCTCAAATCCTTGAAATTAACGGCCAAGGGTGCAGAACCTGAATGAATCTCGGCATTAAATTCGGCCTGCAGAACTCCGTCCGGGTCATTGGCATATTGCAGAATAATTGCGTCGGCGATCACATTGCCGTTGGCGTCATCGCTCAATTCAACCGTATAGGCTCCCTCGTTGAACTGATAAACACCGAGGAGATTTGTCAGAACCGTAGTTCGCTGATCGACTGTTACCGTGGTAGAACCGCCAGCGTGATTGACAACAAATTTGGCGTTGGAGGCATTTTGCGGTGCGGGAAACCAGGACGCCATCACCACATAGACCCCGGGATGATCGATCAGAATCGTGAAAACAGCATTATTTGAGCCGTTGCCGGCGGGCATGACCTGATAGTTGTACCCCAGATAACCGGCATCTCCCATATACCCGGCGTTGGGGACCTTGGCTAGCGGCCAGGCACCCGTAAAGTCTGCACGGTTGTATTCCTGGTCATAGTTGGTAATGAAATATTCCGGGTTTTCAAGGGGATCGGGGGGCAAACCGTCGGAGGAAAACCAGGCGGGAGTGCTCGAATCCGGGAATCTTTCCAGATAACGTCCGTCGCTCAATTCGATCTTGTAGGTCTCCGGATCGCCCGGAATCTGGTAGGACAGATAATAGTTGTAAGGCGGTATTCCCTCATCAAAGGTATAGGGCATGACGCCGCTTTGACCGTTTTTGAAAACCGGATCCCAGTTCGGGTAGGCCTGACCGTATTTCATCCCATCGATCTTGAGGGACACCATGTCGGTCGAATAGTTGGTGATACGATCATCATCAATATAATAAATATCATTGATCTGCTGGGCTTCAATTTCGGCGGCCGTGGCAAAGGTCGCCCCCAGACCGAAATTAGAATGGCCGTCAAAGAGAATATGTGCCCCTTCCTCCCTCATGGCTCTTTCCATGGCGTCGGGGGAATGCACATGATGCATGTAATAGGTGATCCCTTTCTGACTATTGGTATAAACCCAGACCCCGTTGATTTTCTGCGCCTGAAGGTCGCGGAACAGGTTGTTCATGTTCACCATAAAGTAATCACTGCTGGCGTAACCTTCGCAAAGGTAAATATTCTCGGTATTGCCGCCGGCGATAGTGACATACCCGGTTTTGGTTTCCAGGTCGCTGCCGGAAGTGTTTGACACCGTCAGACTTACGGTATAGAGACCCGGCGACTGGTATTTGTATTCCGGGTGCTGTTCGGTACTGCTGCCGCCATCACCGAAACTCCAGTACCAATCCGTCACGGCGCCAAGACTCAGGTCGGTAAACTTGGTCAGCAATGGAGCCCCTCCCAGTTGTTTATCGACACGGAATTCTGCCGAAGGTGTTCCCGGGGTGGTTTTGTGGACAAAGCGCACAGCATCTGCGCTGGTACTGGCCACGCTGCCCGCAGCGGTGATCGACAGCCGGTAGCTTTGCCCGACTTCGAAAAGAAACTCACCGAGGCTGTTCCACTGACCGCCATTGACCTGCTGGTTGATCTCCCGGTAGACAACGCCGGAAGCTGTCTCCAGACTCAAGGGCACATTGGTCGCCCGCGATGGCCATTGGGTGTACCATATAAAGGCTTCATGAATTCCGCTGATTTCCGGGGTGAATGTCCAGCTGTAGGTCGCTCCGTTACGCGACCAGAGGGATTCGCTGCCGTAATAACCGGGGGCCGAAGACGCGGCCCAGACACCGGTTGAGCTGATACCGGGCATAGAGTTGTCGATGATGGTACTGGTGGCAGATGTTTCAACATTCAGCGTCTGAGTCACGAGATTCGAGGTAGCCTCCAGATCGTCAAAGGCCTGGAAACTGATCTCATGAACCCCCAGGGACAGCGCACTGCTGGTGAAACTAGCGCTTTCACTGAGCAATCCATCGACATCCGACCACCAGCGGTAGCTGGTGACGCTGCCATCGGCATCCCTAGCCGCGCCAACAAATTGAATCGCCTCATCAACCAGCGCCGGATTGGGAGAAATTTCGGAAATCGTCGCCACCGGGGGCAGATTCGGTGGATTGCCAACCTTTAGTTCAAAGGTTGCCGGATCAGACCAGGCCCCGGCGTTATCCTGAACCTTGAAACTGATCAGGTGCAGAGCTTCGGGCAAAAGGTTTGAAATAATTTCGGGCTGGTCGCCGATCAATCCACTGATATTCGATTCCCAGCTCCAGGCGAGGATTTCACCATCCCTATCATTGCCATGACCACTCAAGGTCACTTCTTCGCCAAGCAGCGCCGGACTGGGTGCAATGCTGTCGATTACCGCCTCGGGAAGGGCATTCGTCAGTTCAAACTGAAACCTGACCGCATCGGCACAGGTACTGCTTGACCCGGTCTGAGCCGTGACATTGACACTCCCGCCGCCATTAATATCAAAGGGATAGAGGCCCAGGTCTTTCCAGATTCCGCCGTCAAGCTGCTGGTTGAGGATGTGAGTTTCGCTCCCCCCGGCATAGTTGACCAGCACCGGCACACTGGTGCTGCGTGACGGCCATTGGGTACAACGGATGGAAACGCGGTAGTCCCCCGCTTTGGGCGGTGTAAAAATCCAGCTAAAGGTCGCACCGTCGCGGCTCCAGACCGAATCTGCGCCGTAATAATTCGGAGCGCCGGAAACCGCCCAGATACCCGTTGAGGCCGTCTGCGGGTCACGATTATCGATGATGATCTCATCGGCTGGCGTTCCCACCACCAGAGTCATGGTCACCGGTTCCGACCAGGCACCTTCGTTGTCCTCGACCCTCAGGCTGATGAGGTGGCGGCCCTCAGTCAGGCTGGCCGTCGAGAAACTGGGCAGGGTTCCGAAGACCCCAACAATATTTGAACTCCACTCCCAACGAACGACTTCGCCCTCCGCATCCTCGGCAGAGCCGGCAAAGGAAATAAACTCGCCCGGCATGGCAGCATTTGGCGAAATGACATCAATGCTCGCCACCGGCGGGGTATTGGCCGAAACAAACTCAAACCACACGGCATCGGCACTGGTGCTCAGGGTGGAACCTGAGGCCGCAGTGATGCTCAGGCTGCCACTGCCGTTAAACATGAAGCTGCCCAGGTTGTTCCAGGCGCCGCCGTTCTGTGACTGGTCAAGGGTCAGGCTGGCCTCGCCACCCGCGTGGATGATGCGGGCATCGACCGCAGCGGCGCGTGACGGCCAGGTTGACCACCAGGCATGCACCCGGTAAATCCCGGCAGCTTCGCCGCTGAACTGCCAGGTGTAGGTTGCGCCATCCCGCGCCCAGAGGCTGTCGTTTGCGTAGGGCATTAACCCACCAGAAACCGCCCAGCTGCCGGTGGAACTCGTGCCACTTGCGCCGTTGTCGATGATGACATCGGCCAGGGCAGAGCTGCCACCACCAAACCCAAGCAGCAAAATCAGCAGTAGGCCGAGAAGACGCATCCCTCTAAAACACAAGGATTTCTCAACACTTTTAATAAGTTTACCTGTCCGCATCACTGCCTTTTTCATGATGTGACTCCTCAACAAAAAGTAATTTGCCAAGCTCACCTGGAACCGCTAAACCACTCTATAAAAATCTTCATTGCGATGTTGAATCTCAGTTTTTCCGGGATGGTCGAAGCTGCACGTCGGTCATTTCGGCACCGGCCGGTAAGCCGATGGCATGCATCACCGCCGAGGCCACATCCTCGGGCTGAAGTAATTCCTCGGGTCGATAGGTGGAGCCTTCCATGGAACAGACCATTTTCTGCATGGCAGTCGCCGTGCGCCCCGGGTAGATGCTGAGAACCCGCACTCCGTCAGAATTTACCTCCTGGCGCAGACTGTCGGCCAGGGCCTTCAAGGCATGTTTGGTCGCGGCATATTGGGAAAAATGACTGCGTGCGCAAAGACCTGCACTCGAATTGACGAACACCACCTGCCCTCCCCTGACTTTTAACAGCGGCAACAGCAACTGGGTCAGCAGGTAAGGCGCGCGCAGGTTCACGCGGTACTGTCGATCCAGCTGCGCGAGGGGGGCATCAGCCACCTGTCCATAAAAGACATGCCCGGCACAGTTCACCAGCAGATCGAGCTGCGGCAGAGCTTCAAGCTGATGGCAGGCCTTGCGGATATCCTGCTCGGACTCAAGGTCGACCTCCAGGTAGTGCACCCGGCCCGAGGTTTTGCGCGACTCTGTTGCAACCTCTTCCAGCTGTACCCGGTTGCGCCCGAGGAGAAAAACCTCTCCGCCGGCTGCTAACCAGGCCAGGGCAATGGCGCGGCCGATGCCACGGCTTGCCCCGGTTATGACTGCGACTTTCCCCTGGAAACTCAACATAAACTCTCCCGGGTGTTGTGCTCAAATTGCAGCGAAGATGGTGCCGAACAGCTCAGATCGCGCATCAGTCCGTTGCGCACCAGCAGCGTTGCGGCATCAAAGAGTTTGTCCATGGACAAACCCGAACGTTCGGCAATATCCAGCAGTGAATGTTGGCCATCTGACAGGTTAAGCAACCAGAGCAGCGCCATTTTCATGCGCCCGATCTCTTCCTGATCCTGAGTGCCGTCCTGGGGGAAAAGGCCTCTCCGCCCGAGCTGCGGCTCTCCTTTGGGATTCAGATTCAGGTAATTTCGGTTCAGCTCAATGGCGCGCAGTACCCCGTAAAGCAGTGCAAAAGACTGTTGCAGGTTTTCGCGGGTAACAAATGCGAGATTATCGGCAGAGGTATGATATTCGGGAAATTCACCATGGGGGGTGCGCATCAGGCAACCGAGCGGAAGATTGAATCCGGGGGAGCAATACTGGCGCTCGTCATAGCCATAGGGTGAAAAATTGACGCTTTTGCCCGCTTCGGGAAGATGCTCTAGTTGGCTGGCAGCAATCCGGTCGATAGCCGCATCGCCGCGACGTGATTTTTTGTAGGTAAAGCTCCCGGCATCGCCGAGGCAAGCCAGCACCAGGCCGTGCCTGATCCACTCTATTTGCTTCTGGTTACGACTTAACCAGGTAATCGAACCGATGGTTCCGGGAAGAAACAGGAAACGGTAAGAATAGCGCAGTTTCATGCCCGTCAGGGCTCTGGCCAAGGAAGCGGATATGACCAGGCTCGACAGATTGTCGTTGGCCATGGAGGGGTGACAAATATGGGTCGAGATCAGCACCTCGTCACGACTCTGTCCGGCGAGATAATATTCCCCGTAGCTCAGGTGGCCATCCTCCAGACGGGTATCAACCACCACCTCATAGCAATCTTCGGGCAGGGAACGCAGCTGATCGTCACTCAGACAGAACCCCCAGTTGCGCGTGTAGTAAGAGGTTCGGTAAGGTATCCACGCGGGAGACTCCGGCAGGGAATAGAGGTGTTCCTTCAGTTCCGACAGGCTGAAAAAACCCCGGGCCGGCACGCTGTAATTGAGTAGATGCAGGTTCGACTTTTTAAAATCGATAATTTTCTCACCCTGCGAATTGCGCACATAGGCGTCGTTGACATTCCATTCCTGAGGAATCACCCAATCGAGCACGCTGGTTCCAGAAGGCACTTCATGAATCTGCAGTGGAATGAGAGACTGAAGAATTTCCAGGGTGCTTCTCAGCCCGTTGCCGGTGATACTGCGACAGAGAGGAAAAAGGTCGATCATCAGTTGCCGCATGCTTGCCCCATGCTCCAACACCTGTTCCGCTTCGAGCTTCGGTATCATCTGCCCGGGATATTCTGCCCACTCATTATTCGTCATACTGCGCATCTTTCTGCCGTTTTCCCGTCTTCAGGGCAGTCATCCAACCGCAAGGCCGCGGATAGCCGTCCATAGCTGCAATCTTTTTCCGAAATTTCACTCACCGCCAGCGGCCAGTTGATCTGCAGAATTTCATCATTCCAGCAGAGCCCGCGGGCGGCCAGAGGCTCGTAGGGCTGGCTCATCTGATAAAAAACCTCCGTGCAATCACGCAGGGTCTGAAAACCGTGAGCAACCCCTTCCGGCACATAGAGCATCAAACGGTTTTCGGCCGACAGCTCAGCCCCAAACCACTTGAGATAACTGCGGGAATCGGGGCGCAGATCAACCGCCACATCAAAAATAGCGCCCATGGTACAACGCACCAGCTTGGCCTCGGCGTAGGGGACAATCTGATAATGCAGGCCGCGTAGGGTGCCTTTTCTGTGGTTGAAAGACAGGTTGCACTGCGCCAGTTCCGGGTTGAGTCCCTGGGCGATAAAAGTTTCGGCACACCAGGTTCGGCCAAAAAATCCACGTTCGTCCTGAATAAGCTGTGGTTCAATCAGGTATGCACCTGGTAAGCGAGTTTCAGAAAAAATCATGCAACGACCCTCAGGTCTGGAATGGGCAGAACAAATTTGCCTCCCCATTGCCGAATGCCGGACATTTCTTCGATAATCTCGTCCTGAAGGTTCCAGGGCAGAATCAACAGATAATTTGGCCGGGTCTGCGCAATGCAATTCGGGTGGTAAATGGGTATCCGCGTACCGGGCAGGTATCGTCCCTGCTTGTGCGGGCTCAGATCCACGGTATAGTCGAGAAAATCATTTCTCACCCCGCAGTGATTCAGCAGGGTGTTGCCTTTGGCTGGCGCCCCGTATCCGACAATCGTTTTGCCCCGCCGTTTCGCCTGAATGAGAAAATCAAGCAGATCGCGTTTCACCTTCTGCACCTGACGCGAGAAGCGGGTATAGCTCTCCACCTCCTCAAGGCCGCTGCGTTTTTCGCGTTCTTCAATGCGCAGCAGACCTTCGGTGACCGCACGTTTTTTTTCTGCATGCGCCGCGTAGATACGCAAAGAGCCGCCATGGGTTGTCAATTGCTCGGCATCGAAGAGTTCCAGCCCATGAAAGGCAAAAATCTTGCGTACTACCAGCAGGGAAAAATAAGAAAAATGTTCGTGATAGATGGTGTCAAACTGCGACTGCTCCATCATGTTGAGCAGATGGGGAAATTCCATGGTGATAATCCCTCCCGGCTTGAGAAGAATTTTCAAACCTTTGACAAAATCATTCAGGTCTGGAACATGGGCGAGAACGTTGTTCCCGAGCAACAGGTCGGCAGCAAAGCCATCCCGTTTCATATCTTCGGCGGCCGCCACCCCAAAAAAACGGGTCAGGGTGGGAATACCCGCCTCGACAGCCACCTTGGCCACATTAAGCGCCGGTTCCACACCCAGTACCGGGATGTCGTGCTGCTGGAAAGACTGCAACAGATAGCCGTCGTTGCTGGCGACTTCAATTACCTGGCTACGCGTATCAAACCCAAAACGGCGGATCATCATCTCCACATATTTTCGGGCATGATCCAGCCAGGACTTCGAATAGGATGAAAAGTAGGCATAATCGGAAAAAATCATATCCGGGGTCTGATAAACCGGCAGCTGCACCAGCAGGCACTTTTCACACACATACAGATGCAGCGGATAAAAGGGTTCCATCATTTCCAGCTGCTCTGCGTCGCGATAGGCATTGGACAGCGGGGAGACCCCAAGATCGACAAAAGAGTGATTCAACGGTGCCGAACAAAATCGGCAAATATGCTCAGACATAACAACCCTCCCTGTTCCCGTTTAACGACCCGACGCCGGCGGCGACCTGTTTCCGTTGATCCTTGTCAGGTGCAAGCCCTGCATAGGAACGAATCTGTTGCCTGGTGACCTTGGCCATATCCTCACCATCCAGATAGGCCTGATACCAGAACACCAGTTCCTGCAGCGCCGCAGAAATATTGACCCTGGGTTGCCACCCCAGCATTTCCCTGGCTTTGCTCGAATCAAGTTTGAGGTAGCAGGCTTCCTGAACCTGGGTCTGAGTTCCCAGCGTCCAATGAGCTTCCTGCCCCCACAAACGAACCAACTGATCGGCGATCCAGGAAACCGGGCGGGCATCCGTTTCATGCGAACCGAAGTTCCAACCTTCCGCAAACCGGTGGCCCTCTTCCCAGAGTTTTTCCGCCAGCAGCAGATAGCCCCGCAAGGGCTCCAGCACAAATTGCCAGGGGCGGGTCGCCAGGGGATTGCGGATCAACAGGGGCCGCTTGGTCATAATCGAGCGGATCATGTCGGGAATCAGCCGATCTTCTCCCCAGTCCCCGCCACCAATACAGTTACCGGCGCGCGCTGTCGCCACCCGAACATCCCGGAAAGGCAGACTTTTAGGGGCAAAAAATGAACTGCGATAGGCGGCGGTGACCAGTTCGGCGCAGCCTTTACTGCTGGAATAGGGGTCATGACCGCCCAGAGCCTCGTTCTCACGGTAGCCCCAGTACCATTCACGATTCTGGTAGCACTTGTCGGTGGTTACAATCACCAGTGAGCGCACCGATTCACAGCGCCGCACCGCCTCCAGCAGATGAACCGTGCCCATCACGTTGGTGGTGTAGGTTTCAACCGCATCGGCATAGGAACGACGCACCAGCGGCTGAGCGGCCAGGTGCAGCACTATGTCCGGCCTGAAGCCCTGCATCACCCCACTGAGCTTCTTGAGATCACAGATATCACCGTGCACCGACTGCATCCCCTGCCCGACTTTGGCAATTTCAAACAGATTGCGTTCCCCCGGCGGATCAAGGGAGAAACCCAGCAGCTCGCTGCCCATTTCCTGTAGCCAGAGAGACAGCCAGCTCCCCTTGAAACCGTTATGGCCGGTTATCAGAACGCGTTTGTTTTTCCAGAAAGCAGTATTCATGACCAGACCTTCCACGGAGGACGTTCGCTATTCCACAGGCCTTCCAACACATTACGATCACGCAGCGTGTCCATAGACTGCCAGAAGCCCTCGTGCCGGTAGGCGGCGAGTTTCTTTTCACGGGCCATTTTCTGCAGGGGTTCCTGCTCAAAAACCGTTAAATCGTTATCAATCAAATCAAACACCCTGGGTTCCAACACAAAGAATCCGCCATTGATCCAGGCCGCATCTTCTTTGGGTTTTTCACGAAACTGTGAAATCAGCGGCTGTTTCTGGCGCAGATCAAAAACCCCGTAGCGCCCCGGTGGCTGCACCGCAGTCAGAGTGGCAGTCGCCTTGTTCTGATGATGAAATTCGATCAACTTGTTGATATTGACATCGGTAACCCCGTCGCCGTAGGTCAGACAGAAGGTCTCATCACCGACGTAGGAATGGACACGCTTCAGGCGACCACCGGTCATGGAATTCTCGCCGGTGTCCACGAGGGTGATGATCCAGGGTTCCGCGTGATTCTGCAGGTAGGTCGTCTGATTATTGCGAATGTCGATGCGCACATCCGAGCGGTGCAGAAAATAATCGCTGAAATACTCCTTAATCATGTAGCCCTTGTAACCGAGACAGATAACAAACTCGTTCAACCCGTAGTGCGTGTAAATTTTCATGATGTGCCACAAAATCGGCCGCCCGCCGATTTCGACCATCGGCTTAGGACGCACCGAACTCTCTTCACTGATTCGGGTTCCATGCCCGCCAGCTAAAATAACAACTTTCATAGGCTGTCCTCTTTCAGTATGCGTTGTTGACCATTACTCTTGAAAATCTGGTGCAGACAGGCCCGAATGGCATCAATGTCGCCGGGTTTCAGGTAAGGGTGAATCGGCAGAGTCACCAGTGAGCGAACCACCCGCTCCGCCACCGGATACTTCTCGCCAACAAACTGCCCGCTAAGCTCTGGAATAGCGTCAATCGTGCTGGGATAGGTCGCGGCAATCCCAAAACCCCGGAGCAGACTCTCTGCCAGCAGTTGTTGACGTAATTCAGGCGATGCCAGGCGGAAGGGAAAGCGGATCAGATCGGGAATCTGCCCCCGGTGTCGGCCATAATGAAATTGCCCCAACCGATCAAGTAAAGCGGTCCAGATCTGTGCATTGGCTCTGCGCAGCCGTTTGAATTCCGTGATTTTGTGACGCCAGTTGCGGGCAAGCCCGGCCTGGAAAGGGGTAAATTTCTTCAACTCGAATTCCGGTTCGTACAGGGTTTCTCCCAGCTTCAGCCAGGGCAGCAACTTTGGCAGCCAGAAGAGGGAGGGCCGCTGCAACACCGCAAGAACCAGGGCAACCACCGCCATCTTCACCCGCGCAAGCGGTGAGAAGGTCGCCAGTTGCTCTTCGAAGGATTTCAGCTGCGCTGCCAGATCCGGACGATTGGTCAGCACCACACCACCAGCCAGGGTTGACAAGGCCTTGCCGCGTCCGAGGCTGAAAAAACCCAGATCACCCAGAGTGCCCAATTGCTGTCCTTGGGCTTCCGCGGCAAAGGCCTGGGCAGCATCCTCAATCACGGGGATTGTTTTCTCGGCCAGCAAGGATTTCAGGCGCTGAACCTCGGCCGGCCGCCCAAAAAGATGGGTTACAATCACGCACAGCAACTGGGGACGTTCAAGTTTTTCTGGCAACAGGCGATAATCAAAATCCAGCGTCTGTTCATCGATATCACACAGCAGAATTTTCAAACCGGTCCGGCGGATAACGGCAGGCACGGAAAAACAGGTCAGGGCCGTCACCAGTACTTCATTGCGTTCGGGATGAAGTTTTTTCAGGGCGCTCAGAATCAACCAGAGAGCAGCCTTGCCGGAGGACACCAGGAAGCAGTATCTGACCTGAAAACCGGCCTCCAGCTCCCTTTGAAAAGTACTGACAGTCGATGGTCCCGCTATTTCCGCTCTGCATCCGTTCATCAGATCGGACAGAGTCAATGGTGTTGCGGCCGGCGGCAGGGTTCTTCCGATTCTCATAGAGTTTCCAACGTATTCACGGGTATCCGGGTTCACCTCACAAACTGACATAGCGCCTCACAACGGGACCGAAGCGATTGCAGAAACCCAGAGGCATGCGCATCCAGACTTTTTCGGCCCAGTGCCGTAGGCCGTGGTTGGCGCTGCGGGAAAGTTTTACCGCGCCTTTGCAATCGTAGGTTCGCCACAAAAGCTCCACCGGTCGGGCACCCCACTGTTCCTTGAAGCGGTAGGTTCCATCACCGGGAGTTGAACGGCCAAAGTCAAAAAGCGCAAAGTGGTTGTCGGCCGTAAAGGCCAGAAAGATCCAGTAGAGCAGCATATTTGGATTCAAGCTTCGATAAGCGTGAAGGGAAGATGCCCAGGGCACGGAGGCTGTGCGTCCATGCAGCAACAGAATTCCGCCGGCAGCAGGCCTGCCGTCGGGGGTAAAGGCCAGCCCGACTCTGACATTAGGGGAATAATTTCTGACGACAGCTTCAAACCACTTGCGGCTGTGCACCGGAGAACCAAGGTTCCGCATGTTTTGACTGAAAATTGTGTAGAAACTGTCGAGCAGTTCCAGCCCTCCCAGACAGGCAGTCAGACCATCGCGTTCCGGCTTGCGGATTTGGCTGCGTAATTTTGCCTTCATTCCCTGCCGCAGCAGCGACGAAGAGTCCGGCAACTCAAGAACCATCCGCACCTTCTTGGCAGGTAGAGACTGCGGATGTGTCGCCGAGTGTGGTGATTTCTGCCGCAACTCGATGGTTTCAACCCCTGCCCGCATGGCCATTTCTTCGGCTTTGCGCAAAAGCAGCCGTTCCACCTGCGGGTCATCAACCAGACAAGCGGCTTGATCGCAATAGGGGAGAGAAAGGTAGATATGCCCCAGAAAAGGTCTCTTGAAATCGATGAGGGGCAGCACACCACAAATTTTCCCCGCAGATTCGGCGATGAGATAGGCGGCGTCAAAATGATAGGCTTCGGCGACACACTTCTTCCAGGCGAAGCGGTGGTAAGCCAGCCCCTCTGCATGGGCCAGGACATAAGCATCCCAGGCAGCCTGATCATTTTCTGTCGCTTTACGAATTTCCATAGATACAAGCCTCATGACATAGAACCAAACCCTTGGGAAATCGAAGTAAATTCAAAATCTTTAAGCAGACGCGAAAAGCGGCCTTCGGTCTTGTGCAGATTAAGATAATGACGAAAGCGGCTTTTTAGACGGATATGAGCCATCCGCGGCTGCGCCGGATCCAGCTCCCAGGGATGCAGGTAAAAAACGAAGGGCTTTTTATCCTGCCGATTCACGCGCCACAGCCCCCAACGAGTTACCGCATAGGGCAGCAGCCTGAAGTAACCACCACCGGCAATGGGCAGATTCATCCCGCAGATTGCAAGAGTACTTATGGGTAACTCGCGCAGACTCAGCGTTCCAGTTTTGGCCTCAGGGGCACAGTGCCAAGTTCCGTCCGCCCCCTTGACGGCATAGCCTGAAAATCGCGGCCAGTCAGCGATTCCGTAAAGATCATGCCTAATGGGGAAAATGCTCGAATCGTAGTGATAGCCAGCTTCAAGCAGCTCATCGAACGCCCAGTCGGTCTCATGGGAAATAGAATAGCTGGGAGCCCGGTAGCCATAAACCTGAAACCCGGTCAGATCTTCGAGCAGTGCCTTACTGATACGGATATCGCTACGGAAGGAAAGTCGGTCCTGGCGGCTTACGCGCTGATGGCTGTAGCCATGGCTGGCAATTTCATGCCCCAGAGTCGAAATTTTTCGCACCATCTGTGGATAGCGATCGGCAATCCAGCCCAAAACAAAGAAGGTGGCGCGGGTCTTACCAACGGCGAGCATTTCAAGAATCAGGTCGACGTTGTGCTCAACCCGGCAGCTCTGACTATCCCAGCAACTCCGGGGCGAAACTTGCTCAAAAGCCGAGACCTGGAAATAATCTTCCACGTCAATGCTCAGGTAATTACTTATCGCCATACATCCCCATCTTAGATTCCAATTTGCCCCGACCGGATTCTTCACAGATTAGCAAGACGCCCGTTCCTCTCAGACACCATTTTTTCAAGCTTGCAGGTAATTTCGTTTAAACGACCACCGACCTCATGGAAATGACGCTGCTGTTTGTTGATTAGGTACACCAGTAACCATCCATGGCTTGACAGTCGGTCACGAATGGCCTCGCTCCCTTTATGCAGGGCGCGCAGGCTGGCATGTTCGGCTTCCATGCGCGCCATTCGTTCCTCGATCACGCTCTTCTCTTGCGGTTTTTCGTTTTTCTGCAGGCTGGGCTCTACAGCGTCCAGCGACAGTTCCTGCACCGCCTCGCGTACCATCTCAAGACTGATACTGCGCGATTGATCCACATAAGCAGACAGCAGCAGAAAGTCGCAGAGGACGTTCACCAGCCGGGGAACACCGCCAGAGTGCGCATGTACCAGATCAAGGCAGCCCTGCTGAAACACCAGTGCCTCACGGTTTCCTGCTGTTTTCAACCGGTGATAAATGTAGTCTTCGGTCTCGTCGCGGCTCAGAGGCCCTAAATGGCAGGAGATGCTGATGCGCTGCCGCAGCTGACGCAAGCCTGGTTGAGAGATCAGGGTTTTCAGTTCAGGTTGTCCGACCAGAAGGATCTGCAGCAATTTAAAACTGTCTGCTTCCAGGTTGGATAACAAACGGACTTCTTCCAGGGCCTCGGCGGAAAGATTCTGGGCCTCATCGATAATCAGAATCGGCAGACGCCCGACCACACTCTGGCTGACGAGAAAGTCGTTCAACTCGCCAAGCAGGGTGACCTTGTCTTTCCCCTGAATTTGCAAGCCAAAATCTTCATTAATCATGGCCAGTAGCTGCAGCGCATCGACACAGGTGTTGAAAATCATTGCCAGGGGTGTGTTGGCATTAATCTGGCGAATGGTGTTGCGAACCAGCGTGGTTTTCCCCGACCCCACTTCGCCGGTCAATAGAGTGAATCCGGCGCGATCCTGAATGCTGTAACGCAGATAATTAAGGGCCTTGCGATGCCCCCGGCTCATAAAAAGAAACTTGGGGTTGGGCACCAGCTCAAAGGGTTTCGCGTTCAGACCGAAATATTTTGTATACATAACTTAAAGCCTTAGACTGGCTGAAATGGTTGCAATATGGTTTTCATAATCGTTGAAGTTGAGATTTGAATCGCTGATCCTGTAGGTGTATTTCAACTCAAACCCGACGTACCTGGTGAGATATTCCACAGCGGTTCCGAAACCCGTGCGTTGGCCGTCTTCGTCGCCAGGAAGATATTCGAAACGCGCATAATCGGCTTTGAGCATCAGTTGAAGTTTTTTTGCCAGGGGAAAAATGCTTTTCAGTTCAACGCCCACCGAACGGTCGGTGCGCTCCTCAGACAGGAAAAGGTCTTCCATCCAGTAAGATTTCAGTTCAATCACCACCCGGCGTTGGAGCTTAAGCGCCGCCTGAGCCTGGGTGCGACGGGTCAAGCCGGAATCTACGGTAATCACAAAAGCCTGATCCGATAACAGCGACAACTGAAGGTTCCGGCCAACCTCCCCCACCAGCTTGACGATCCAGATGCCTTCTTCGGTATCCTTGCGGTTAACAAAATTGATCCGGGCATAGCCGCCCTCGGCACTCAATAACCAGTCTGCACCCAGATGATGCTCCACGCCGCCAGACACTAGCTGCAGCGGTATTTCCTCAGAATTTTCGAACTGGTATTCTTCATGGAAAACCGTCAGGTTCAGCTGGGTGCTGCGCAGCAGTTGATTCTCTAGGCGCAGACTGAACCTCTGGGTTTCGGTATCAGTGCCAGCATCTGAAACATAATTGTAATTGTCATATCGGTAGCCGAATATGGCATTGAACCGGGATGAGATCCGCCAGCGGTACTCAGGCAGCAGGGTAAAACGGTAAAGAGTGGTTTTATTGACCAGTTCATTTTCTTCGACCGAGCGACCACGATCATCAATCACGACCCGGCTGATTTCTTCGCGCAACATCAGTGAAAAGGGTCTCTCCGGCAGAAGCCAGGCTTCCAGCTGGGCCCGTTGCACATCACGCAAATTTTTCTCATCTTCTTTAGGGTGATTTCGGTAGTTTTTAAAATACAAAGAATAGTTGAAATCAAGAGTAAGCTTTTTCATTTCGAGCGAATAATCAACGCCCGGCACAAACGTCGTGATCCAGTCCTCTTCAAGCCGTTCATCGGCAAGCATTAGATTATCGGTGTAGGTTTCACTGACACTCAATCTGGGGATAAATTCATACTTCGCCAGGGAAGCAGAACCTCCTGCTAATAGCAGAAGCATAAGACACAGGAAGATAAGTATAATTTTCAAAATGATCCTCACCGGTCAGTAGTAGCTGTACATATCCGTCGATGAAAAACTCGCATCGTTGTACACAACGCCCAGCAAATTTTTATCATTGAAATACCCCAGAGATTTTTTCAGCTGTTTTTCATTGACGGCGCCCTCTCTGACGACATACAGAGTTGCGTCAACGATGTCGGCCAACACCTGAGCGTCGGCATAACTCAAGGCCGGCGGTGAGTCGAACAGCACAAATCGCTCTTTATAGCGATTTTTCAGCTCTACAACGATCTGCTTCATGTACTTCGACGAAAGCAGTTCAATTGGATTACTCACCACCGCGCCAGCCGGCAGGACCACCAGCTTGCCAATGCCGGTTTTGATCAGGGCCTCTTCAATTCTTGCCTCGCCTTTCAGGCATTGGGTCAGCCCTACATCAGGCTTCAATCCGAGATAATGATGGACGGAAGGCCGCCGCAGATCGGTGTCAACCAGAAGCACCGTGTGATCATATTCACGGGCCAGGGCTATGGAAAGATTCAGTGCCGTCAAGGTTTTCCCTTCGGCGCTGACCGTACTGGTAATCAGCAAGGTATTGCGCAGGGAGGGACTTTTGGTCATGTTGATCACCATGGAACGCAGGCGATTGTATTCCTCATTGACTCCCGGGTTTTGGGCGCCTCCCGTCATCAACAGTGGATTGTTAATTTCAAGGGGCTCAACATCGAGGAGACAATCGAGTCCCGAGCGAGGTTCATTCATGCCCGGCGTCAGTTCAGAGGCAGAGAAAACTCCCCGCCCCTGAGTTTGTGGCTGGCCCTGTGCCTGTGCTGCCCTTTCAAGGGCTCGTTCGATGCGGCTCATACAGCTCCCCTGCAACAGTAAAAGGTGTGTTAGGTTGCTCGTTATCGCACTACTTCAGTGTTGAAAGTGGTTCATCAATTCATAGAGAAACAACCCGAAAAAGGCGAAACAGTAGAGCCCGCTGGCCCCGTAAAGCACAACATCAAGTCGCTTGACCCCTTCCTTTTGCGTACCAGTACCGATGCGTTGAATTACCGCCAGTACTTCAACCCCCAGAGCCTCAAGTTGAGGTGCCCCCCGAATGGTTTGATCCAGACTTTCCATCAGAAAAATAAGCCCGAAAGCACAGCCGAAACCTACGGCAATGGCTATCAGAATCATGCGCGCCATATTGGGCGACACCGGAATTTTCGGCAGAATGGCCGGATCGACCACGCGGTAGCTGGCAGATTTGTCACCGATCTCCATCTGGCTTGAAATTTCAGACTGACCCATGCGCGCCAGTAGTTCCTGGTAGATCTGGCGATAGGAATCACGTTCCTGCACCAGCACGCCGAGTTTTTTTTGAGTGGTCGGTACGTTGCGCAGCACCTGCTCTTTCTGGCTGACTTTTTCCTGCATATGCTGCTTTTTCGAGCCGAGGGAACTGATCTCTCCTTCAACTTCAAAAATCTGCTGTTGCAGATCCTGATAGAGGGGGTTGACCGAAGTCATCGTGGTAACCTGGGCCATGGCTCCGGGCTCGTCGTTGGTCAGTTGATGGCGAAGATTCTGCAGCTCAGTTTTTAGGTGCACGACTTCGGGATAGGTTTCCGTATAGCGCATTTGCAGGGATTTAAGCTGCCCCTCAAGTTCGAAATAGCGGTTTTTATCGCCGGCCTGGCTCATGAAGTCCACTGTCGGCGGAACCGAGTTAAGCTGATTCAGTAAACGCGCGCGTCTAGCTTCCATGGAGTTAATACTCATCCCCATTTCATCAATCTGGCGCATGTAGTCCTTGATCTCTTTCAGTTCAGCCGTTTCGTCCGTGGGAAAATAGACCCCTTGTTCGCGTCTGAATTTGATGATTGCATCTTCAGAGTTGTCAAGTTTGGTCTTGAACAGTGCCAATTGCTCGGTCAGGAACTCATTCGCCTGGTTAGAATCTTGCGTTTTTGAAAGTATGTTTGACTGGATATAGGTCGTAACCAGGGTGTTGATATACTTCTTTGAAAATTCCGGGCTGCCGTCTTCAATGGAAACAATGAAAAGATTGCCCTTGTTGATTTCTACCTTGGTTCTTTTTTGCAGACTGCTGATAAATTTTTGCAGATCTTCCTTATTCTGCTGAACGATTTGGTGATCCATATTCCGCAGAGTTTTTTCAATCAGTCCGCGGCTGGTGATAGTAAATTTCAAGACGCTGACGCTGTCGTTGGCATCGGGGGTTAGCGCAATGCCCTTGACGATTTTGTCGATAATACTTTTTTCAATAAATACGGTACTATCCGCGCGATATACTGTCGGCAGGGAATAGGCGTACAAGGTTATAACCGTCATCAGAGTCAGCGAAACAAAGAGGAACAAATATTTTCTTTTCGCAATTATTTTGAAGTAATTCACGATTTCATTCTGGGTTGTATTCATGCTTTTATCCTCACAAAAACTCAGAAAATACCTTCAGAAATAACAACGTAATCTCCAGGCATAAGCTCAATGTTCTGGCTCAGATCCTTGCCTTTGACGAGATCCTCAACTTTGACTCTGATTTTCTTCACATCACGTCTGATCACCGACACGTCATTCTCCCTGGCGTATTCGTCAAAACCCCCGGCCGACAGAATCGCATCCAGTACCCGGATATTTTCCCGGAAGGTGATGAAGCGCGGCTCCTTCACGGCACCGACAACGTAGATTTTTTTGTTTTCGTTGTTCGGGATGAAAACAATGTCATCCGGCGCAAGGGCGATATCGCGACTCATATCGCCATTGACAAGCAAACTGTGAAAATTGCTGAAGATCTTTTTCCCACCGCGCAAAACATAGGCCTCGGAAAGATCGGCGTTTTCCATATTTTCGAGGTTGCACAGAAAACGGAACAGGGTGCTCCGTTCGGAGAGGGTGACAACGCGTGAAGCTACGCCACCGCCGGCCACATAAACCTTGTTGTTGGTCACCTCAACCACGGTGAGAGTCACCACCGGCTCCTTCACAAAGCGACCGATCAGCTTCGTGATCTGCCCCCCCAGTTGCTGGGGCGTTCTACCCGAGGCGATGACATCACCTGAGGCCGGAAGGGTAATTTTGCCATCGGGCCTGACCTTGACGTTCACGCTCATTTCGGGAACCCCCCAAACCGAAACTTGCAGCACATCACCATCACCAATGATGTAATCCTCCGCTATAACCGGCCCACACCAGAAGATCACTAATAGAACAATCAGCGCATATCTCATTTTTACCTGCCTCCCCTGCCAAGAAGAACGACCTTGACTGTCTCGACAATCACCAACATGTCGAGCGACAACGAATAGTGTTTGATGTAGTACAGATCATATTTGAGCTTTTCATGGGCATCTTCGATAGATGCTCCATAGGGATAGCGCACCTGGGCCCAACCCGTGACCCCGGGCTTTAAAGTGTGACGTTTGGAGTAATAGGGAATGACCTCTTTCAGCTGCTCGACAAACTCGGGGCGCTCCGGCCGCGGGCCAACCAGTGACATATTGCCTCTGAGCACATTGAACAGTTGGGGGAGTTCATCGAGCCGCGACTTGCGCAGCAGGCGGCCGACCCGGGTAATGCGCGGATCATTTTCACAAGACCAGACCGCCCCGGTTTTAACTTCGGCATCCTGCTGCATGGTGCGAAACTTGTAGAGTTCAAATTCTTTTTCGGCCTCACCCAGGCGGATTTGGCGGAAAAGTACTGTCCCTGGAGAGTCAAGACGAATCGCCAGAGCAATCAGTGGCAGAAGAGGCGCAGATAGAAGAATGCCAACCAGGGAAAAAACAATGTCATTCAAACGCTTTAACAGGCGCTTAAAGGCTGTCATGCAAAACCCGCCCGAATAGATAAACCAGCCCGGATTGATATTCTGAACCAGCAGAGTACCGGTCAATTCTTCGTGAAAATCGGCCGCATCGACGACTTCTATGCCTTGAAAACGCGCCTGAAGCAGCTCCTTTAAAGGCAGAACCCCGCGCTTTTCACTGAGGGAGATCACAATTTTCCGTACGTTTTCGCGCATCGCGGTTTCAAGCAGTCCGCTGGACGACTCAAGAATCTTCTGTTGCGGAACCGCAATGCTCTCGCCACCCGGCTGAACATAACCGGCCAACACATATTTATTCTGGGATCCTTCAAGTACCTGATAAACCCGTCTGGCCAGGGGCCCGACGCCGAGAACCAGTATCCGCTGGGTCATGCCCGGTACGCGTACCAGACTCGGGCAGTAGAGATGCCACAGCCACTGCAGTATGCCGAACAAGGTCAGGGTAATCAGCATCAACTCGTGATCAAGCTTAAGCACCGGCCACAGACCATAGATCAGCGAGAGGGCTCCGAACGAAAGGATGAGTGAAATCAAAACGCGCACCGGAACAAAAGTTTTATCAGTCGAGGCCCGGGCATCGTATAATTCGACCAGATAGGTCACCAGAACCAGTACCAGGGCAAAAACAGCAATCCGCAGCAGCACGATCGACAACTCATCTTCAAACGGCACCGACAGTCCAGAGCGAAGACGCAACCCCAGGTAATGAGCTAAAATCGCCCCGAAAAAATCACCGCCAATCAGAAGTAACAGAACTTTGCTCATAAAACTTTCACTACCTCTTCACGGGTTTGCTGCGATTTCCCTCCAGATCATTCTTGATAACCTTCAATCGGCAGAATCTTGAACTGTCGGTCAAACTTTACGGCCATGCCCTCTTTTTCAACCCTGAGAACCGTTCCAACCGCATCAATCAGTGCATAGCGCTCGGCATCTTTTGTCTTCGATTGATCCAGATCCATCACCAGACCAAGCCAAACCTTCGACTTGACCGGCAGCGGCTGACTGGTGGAAAAAAAACCCCCAGTTCCCGAAAGATTCTGAGATAAAAGCCACACCCTTTCAGACCTGCCGTGCAACTCCCTTGGAGCAATCATCACCGGAATCTTCAGTTCAAATCGTTCCATCCGTCTCAGATTCTCTGGTTCCATTGCTCCTCCATAATAAAAAAAAGTATTTTGTGCTTGTAAAGAAACTCAACCACATCATTCATCTTTTCTGAATAGAACAAGAGTATTAATTTAAGTTCGTATATTCTTCGATACTTATTTTTACTAGTATTATAAAAGTCGTATTTTATAATTAAATTCATCTTTATAACTCTAAAGATATTTTGCTGCCCAGAGTGATGCTTGCAACCGATTAGGAACTTCTATTTTTTTGAAAATGTTATAGTTATGTGTTCTGACTGTATGAGGGCTAATAAACAACTTCTTGGCAATCAGTTCGTTGGTTGCACCACGCGCCATGAGCCGCAAAATTTGTTCTTCGCGGCGCGTGAGAACAGTGCTTTTTCTGCCAATATGCTCCTCTGAATTACGAGAGGTCAGTAAGAAATCCATCATTTTTCTCCTGGAGACCCAGATATCACCGGAAAAAATTGCCCCGATCCCTTTGATCAAAGAGGCAACAGAATCCTGTTGGTAAAAAAATCCGCGCACCCCAAACTCAAGCGCGGCGCGCTCAATCCCGGCATTCGGCTCCATATTTATTAAGGCAATCAGGGTTTCTTCTGCGGTTTTTTCGGTCAGAAGCTTAATCGTTTCAAGGAGCTCGGCACCCTTCACTTCGAAGCAATCCACCAGCACCAGCTGCACCCCATCGGGTGGGTCAGACTCCGCAGATAGCAACTGCCCGGCATCACGGCAGCTGACACACTTAAGACCGGTTTGCTGGTCAATGTGACAGACCAGCAATTCGCTCTGCATGCTGCGGTGGCCTACAATGAACAGCCCTCTTTTTTTATGGGACATAGTTAAAACCTCCTTTTTCTCGTTTCTTTCAGGATGAAAAACTCCGAGGAAAACGTAAATTCAAAGAATGTTCGTAGTTCGAAGTAGAGCAATACATATACCGATTAGCCACCAGTGCTCTTTTCGTAGGGAAGAGCCGGATTGTACGTAACAATTTATGATTATTGAGAATCCGCCAGGCGTCTCAAACCATCTCAAACCGTCTGGCAGACCGCGATATTTCACAGAACCGCTCAATGTCGTGGCTGAATTCGGCCCGGAAGGGTGAGGTGAGTTGAAATTTTTGAGTTTGATGAAAGCAAAAAAGGCGTTGGTTAAATGATTCGATTGGCTATGCCCAAACGGGTCGGAATAAAAGGCTCCTGGTCTAATCCCTTGAAGCCTTGAGGGATTGCGTTGACCTGAGCAACCACCGAGCAGGTCGTTATTTTTACGCCGGGATAAAATGTTGTGATCCAAAGGATAGGAGATAAATGAACAACCATTCGTCTGGCGCTATTCTTGCGTTAATCTTGCGCGATTCTGACAGAAGATAAAGCTTTGGTTGCGTGAAAAAAGGCGGCCCTATGACTGACAACCATCATCTGACCCATCTACTGATTGCGCTCAGTAGCAACATTTTCAACGAGGGGCTGCGCAGGGTTGCCGAGGAAAAACCCCTTTACCAGGTGGCCTGTCTCCACGACTGCCCACCCGACTTCCAACCCGACATTATTCTGTTTGACGCCGATCAGAATCTGCCGCAACTGACCAGCACTTACCCGAAGGCAAAAACAATTCTCCTCGACACCTGCCTAAAAGAACAGAAAACCGCATATTTTCTAGTAAATTACAACGTCAAGGGGATTATTTCTCCCCATTCTAGTGTTGAAATGTTCCATAAAGCTGTTAAGATGGTCAGGCAGGGTGAGATCTGGATCGATCAAAAATATCTTAAAAACCTGCTGTGGCATAATGCTGTCATCGGCAAAAACGCCGACATAAAAAGCCTGAGCACTCAGGATCGCAAGATCGTCAATTTAATTGGCCAGGGGTTAAAAAACCGCGAAATCGGCGAAAAACTCTGCCTGAGTGAACACACGATCAAGGCACACGTCAGCCGCATCTACCGACGACTGAATGTCAGCAATCGCGCCCAGCTCGCCAGCCTGGTCAGTGAAAATCATGTTGAATAAAACCGCTTGTATCAGAGCGGTATGTATTTGATCAGCACAGCCCTGCACTTTGCGTTTAATCGATCCAGTTTTATGGGGGAACAAGTATGACTGATGGAAACAGTCCACCCACAGTGCAGGCCATCACTAAGCCTGCGACCCGCATATCATCTGACAAATCACCAAAATCTCCCTCTCCGCCAGCCGAAGATTCCAGTCGCCTGCTGCACGAACTCCAGGTTCACAAAATCGAACTGGAAATGCAAAATCAGGAACTGCACAATGACCAGCGGGCGCTGCTAAAAACCACAGAAAAATGGCACAAGGTGTTCCATCTTATCCCCGACCCCATCGCCATCCTTGATGCTGACCAACGGGTCATTGAGACGAATCAAGCCTTTGAGCAGCTGCTGAAGAAATCAAGCGCCGAAATCAAGGGTCAGCCCTGCTTCGCCCTGATACATCAAACCACGCAACCAATTGCGACCTGTCCGCTGCACCAGCCGTTGACAGAGGCCTCCCACACTTGCGCCGAATTTCACGAAGCTTCGATGAATAAATATTTTCGGGTCAGCATCATCCCCCTTGGCAGTCGGAAAACGATCCACCTGTTCCACGACATAACTGCCACCCGGCAGCAGCAGGAAAATTTCCTCCAGTCCAGAAACCAACTGGAAGCAGCCGTGGCCGAAAGAACCACCGAATTGGTGATGCTGAATACCCAGCTGAAAAAACTGTCGGTCGAGCAAATGAGCGCGGTGGAAGAGGAGCGCAAACTGATTGCCAGAGAGCTACATGATCACCTGGGACAGTCTCTGCTGTTGGCCAAATTAAAACTGGATTCCCTGAACAAAGAGCAAGACCCTTCGCCATTGCGAACTGCGCTTGATGATGTCGGCCAACTCATTGGAAAAACCGTCGCCGACCTGCGAGCTTTCACCCTTAAAATTCAGCCGCCGGTATTAAGCGCGCAAGGGTTCAGCTCCCTGCTGAAAGACATCTGCGCGACCATCTCCGGCGATTACGATCTTCACATCAAATTCGCCTGTGCACCCCAGTCGATAATCCTTTCTCCAGAACTCACTACGTGCCTTTGCCGGGCGACGCGCGAGCTGTTGATCAACGTTGCCAAACACGCAGGAACCTGTCATGCCACCATCAATATTACCACTGAGGACAACTGGTTGAACCTGGTCGTTGCTGATCAGGGGGTTGGTTTTAAGTCCTCGCGCCTCAGCAGCCATAAAAGCTTCGGCTACCGCAGCATCTTTGAGGGGGTTGAACTGGCCGGTGGAAAGGTTGTGCTTGACACCGCCCCCGGCAAAGGGACCTGCGTGACCCTGAGCGTCCCCCTTGAAGAACCACCCTTACTTATGGGTGAAAATGATCTCATCCGTGTTCTGCTGGTGGATGACCACGCTCTGCTGCGCCTTGGCCTCCGCCAGATCATCGAATCTCACCAGGTGGCACAGGTGGTTGGTGAGGCCGACAATGGGCGTGAGGCCCTCGACCTTGCAAGTGAGCTGAGACCCGATCTGGTGATTATGGATCTGATCATGCCGGAAATGAACGGCATTGATGCCACCCGCGAGCTCATCAAACGTTATCCTGGTATAAAAGTACTGATTCTCTCCATGGCCACCGACCGAGCCCCGGTGGTTGAATCTTTAAAAGCCGGTGCCATGGGATACCTACTAAAAGACAGCATGTTTTCTGACCTTGAGCAGGCAATCGAGGTCATTTCGCAAGGGGATACCTATCTGTCAAAAACTATTTCCAACCTGCTGCTCACCGAATACCTGCAATGTATTCCCAAGGAGGAAGATCCGGTCTACCCCAAATTGAGCCCGCGCGAACGTGAGATTTTGCAACTGATTGCCGAAGGCAAAAATGTGAAGCAAATTGCGGCGCAACATAATTGCAGCAATAAAACTGTCGACAACCAGCGTCTGAAAATTATGCAGAAACTCAACCTCTTCAGCATCGCTGAACTCACTAAATACGCGATTCAGCAAGGTCTTATCTCCCTGAGTGATGAAAACCCACCAGCCTGACAATTCCTCTCTTTTACTCTCTCATTAGGAAATTACGTAACCCGGTCTTCAAATTCCCCTACTTTATTTCACAAAAAAAATCATTTAGTGTGTAAGCTCGAAGTTCATTAACTGGCCGATGGGATATCTTTTTGCCCACAAGTCAGCCATGAGGGCGCAGAGAACTGTCGAAGCCTGTTTCACTGGGCATAGCACCGTCAAAAATCTCTTCTCAAAGGAAAAACGCCGAAAACTATTCTTCAATTACATAAGGAGAATCTCAATGGCTTCTCAAAATTCATCCATGAGCAGTTCCGAATTGCGCCACCTTGCTGAGCTCCAGTTCAGCTTATGCTCGGAAGATGACACTTCGCTTGAAAAGGAAGAAGCCTTGAATCTGATGCACAAACTACGGGTGCATCAGATTGAACTTGAAATGCAGAACCGCGAGCTCGAACGCACCCGCGCAGACACCACAAAAGTTCTGGAAAGATACTCCCATCTGTTCATGCAGGCTCCGGTGGGTTACCTGACCCTGAGCCCGATGGGTGTTATTACAGAAGCCAACGCCACCAGCGGACAGATGCTGGGAACCAAACATTCCCCTGTGGTCAAGCGCCATTTCATTGATTTTGTGAGTGAACCCTTTCGTTCCGACTTTCTGAAATTTTTCAATCAGATTCTTTCCAGCTCTGAAAAGCAAATTTTTGAAGCGCCACTGAAGATCGAAAATCGGCCAGAGGTCTGGGTCGAAATTCAGGCGCAGGTATTTCCCGACAGTAACGAGTGTCTGCTGACCCTGATCGATCTGACCAATCACCGGTTGGCCGAACAGGCCCTGCGCAATGCGCAAAAAATGGAACAAATCGGCCTGTTGACCGGGGGCATAGCTCACGATTTCAACAACCTCTTCTGCATCATTCAAGGAAACCTGGAGCTGCTGCGTTCCTCGGTTAAGGGCAACACCAAAGCCACGGGCCAGATCGAAAAAGCCCTGATGGGAATAAAACGGGGCGCCGCCATCACCAAAAAACTCCAGAATTTCTCCCCCCCCAAAAAATCCGTCGCGCAGGTGATTTCCATTAATGACTCTATTCCCCAGCTCGAAGACGTGCTGGCCAAATCTTTCGCTCTGCTGATTCGCTTTGAACAACAGCTGGCGCCCAACCTCTGGCCGGTAGAAGTTGATGAAGCAGAACTTCTGGAGGCCCTGCTCAACCTGCATCAGAACGCCCAGGAAGCCATGCCCGCAGGCGGAACCCTGTCTGTCGAAACAAAAAACGTGCATCTCGACCAAAATTTTGTGCGCCATCACCCTCAGGCCCGGCCCGGTGATTTTGTGATGGTCAGCCTGCGCGATACCGGCAGCGGCATGTCGGAAGAGGTCATGGCAAAAGCTCTGGAACCCCTTTTCACTACCAAAGCACCGGGTGCCGGCAAGGGTCTGGGGTTAAGCATGGCTTATTCCTTTGCCTGTCGCAACGGCGGCATTCTGACCCTGTCATCCAGCATTCATAAGGGCACAAGCGTACAGATGTTTCTGCCCCGCTCACTGAAGCAACCCTTTGGAAAGCCGGTAGAGCCAAAAACTCCCACGAAAATTGTGGGCGGCACGGAAAGGGTACTGGTGGTCGACGACGAGCCGGCCCTGCTGGAGACAGCAGTGGCCGCGCTGACAGACTTCGGCTATAAAACCTTCGCGGCCAATAACGCAAGTGAGGCACTGAAAATTTTGGAAGAAAATTCTGGAATTGAATTGCTATTCTCTGACATCGTCATGCCGGGAATGAACGGCTATCAGCTGGCGCGGGCGGCCATTTCCATAAAACCCAGCCTTAAAGTGCTGTTGACCAGCGGGTTTACCGATGAAAACACCGAGCATCTTGACCGGGGTAAGAAATTTTTGTCTTCCCTGGGGGCAAATGTACTGCACAAGCCCTATGACCAGCTGGCCCTTTCTGCGGCCGTTCGGGCACGCCTCGACAAAGATGGCCCCTTCGAGCATGTCATTATTGTTGATGATGATCTCAATTCGATGACCCTGATGGAACACATGCTCCAGAAAGCTGGCGCAAAATCCGTATGGATGTTTTCTGAGCCGGAAAATGCCCTGGTCTGGATGGAAAAACACTGCCCCCGTTTTGATCTTTTAATCTGTGCCCAAAATATGCCCAAAATGTCCGGCGATGTATTCGCCCAGGCTTTCAAAGAGAAATACCCCGCAGAAACCCACAAAATCGTGCTGGTTTCAAACCATCAGTCTCCCGCGCCTGCGATCAACGACAAAGATGGGAATCTGCCAGTCTATATGAAACCCTTGAATCACCAGAAAACCCAAAGATTTTTCCAGCAGATCATCAACAGCTCGGTGCAATCCAGCTATCACGAAAAAGTCTGAAAAATTTACGGCAATCACCGTCGGCCGAGTCCTGGTCGGTAAAAGGCAGACTGTTTTACAAATTTTTTTTGATTGATGCCCGGTTCACTCTTACAATCTAACTTAGCCAAAGGAGGGAACAATGAAAAAGATCTCAAAGCGGTCAAATTATAGCAATGATTTCCTCAGTCCCATGAGCCCCCATATAAAATTTCAACACCTTGAAAAGCTTTCCCTCAAGGAAAAGTGCGATCTTCATCTGCTGGAATCCCCTTTAAGTGTTCGCCAAATTGAACTGGAAGTTCAGCTTGAGGAATTGCACAGCATTCGAACGAAACTGCACCTGTCCGTAGAAAGATATATGGATATTATCGAACAAGCTCCCATTGGTTTTTTTGTTCTGTCCCCGGAAGGCTCCATTCTGGAAAGTAATCTTGAAGGAGACCGTATGCTGGGAATAAACAAACAGCAGCGGAAAAACGAACTTTTCAGCACCTACATTGCTGATGAGGCGAGCCGCAACCAGTTTGCCCGCCATTTTGAAAAAGTGTTGAAGGAAAGTTCACCCCAGCACTGCGACCTGGAGCTTATCAGCAAAAACGGTTCCCAGATTTTTGGACACTTGAAAAGCAAAAAATACGAGACGGACGCTGGGCGGAAACAAATGATTCTGACTTCGATCCTTGATGTGACACATCTGAAAAAACAGAATGAAGTTCTGGAAATTGCACAGGACACTCTTAAATTTCTGGCAATGGATCGCACCAATGAAATCACCAAAGCCAATGAAAAGCTCTCGCAAGAAATTGAAGAACGCAAAAATTCCGAGCGCGACCTGCAGGAAGCTCTGAAAGAAATTAAACAGCTGAAAAACCGCTTCCAGGCCGAGAATATTCACCTGCGCCAGGAGATAGCGCGTGATGACGGTTTTGCCGAAATCATCGGTCAAAGTACCGCCCTGACTGATGTGTTTTTTCGCATCAAGCAGGTCGCACCCCAGAACACAACGGTTCTGCTGCTCGGAGAAACGGGGGTTGGCAAGGGGGTTATTGCCCGAGCCATTCACAACTGCAGCGCCCGCAAGAACCAGCCGATGATTACTGTCAACTGTGCGGCACTGCCGGAAAATCTGATTGAAAGTGAACTCTTCGGGCGCGAAAAAGGTGCCTTCACCGGTTCCAGCAACCGCCAGATGGGCCGCTTCGAGCTGGCCGATGGCGGCACTATCTTCCTTGATGAAATTGGTGAAATGCCCATCGGGCTTCAATGCAAGCTGCTCAGGGTGATTCAGGACGGAGAATTCGAGCGTTTGGGCAGCCCGCGCACCATCAAGGTCGATGTGCGGATTATCGCCGCAAGTAACCGCAACCTGAACCAGGAAATTCAGGCGGGCCGGTTCCGCGAAGATCTGTTTTACCGGCTGAGTGTCTTTCCGGTACAAATCCCCCCCCTGCGGCACCGCAAGGAAGACATCGTTCAACTAGTGAATTACTTTGTGGCAAGATTCAACAAAAAAATGGGTAAAAAAATTGAAACCATTGCGCAAGCCACTCTCAAGCAATTAACCGAGTATTCCTGGCCCGGCAATGTGCGCGAACTTGAGAGTGTGATCGAACGTGCGGTGGTAGTTTCAGAAGGGCCGAGTCTGCAGGTTATGGAGCGACTGATGTTCCCCCCTAACAACCAGAAATCAGGTGAAAAATACGATCTTCAAGATCTTAACAACCTCGAACGCAACCATATTCTCCAAGTACTTCGGGCGACTGGCTGGCGCATTGAGGGGAAAAACGGCGCAGCGACCATTTTGGGATTAAATCCGAGCACTCTTCGCTCGCGCATGCGCAAATACGAAATACGCAAAGGCTCACAAACGCCCTTGAACTTGATCTACACCCCGCCCAATGGTTGTCATCCCTGAATACTTTATTGCCAGGGATCCAGACTTTCTCCCTTGAAAAACCTGGATTTCGGGCTAAAATCATGCCGGAATGACGCTACAGGAGTTGTCTTCAGACACAATTTTCGCAGCTAAAGTACCGCTGCCACAAGAAAGGTGCACAGTCATTTTTTTGTTGATCAGCTTTACCCTGCCTCTTTGAATTTTCAGTATCCGATGCGCGATCCCGAGATATCAGCGCCAGAAATCACCTCCAGCACGCCGTTAAAAAAGATCCAGGATAGACTTTTTGAGGAGCTCACTATAGTCTCTAGCGATATCGACTCAGCAAGCAGTGCCCGGAGCGGCCATGGAACATCCTCACATTCACGAATAACAGGCACTTACCGATGTATGCACCCCTGCAGAAAAAACATGATGGGCCGCTGCTGCAAGTTAACCGGCTTAAGACCTACTTTTTTACCCGCAGCGGGCTGGTCAAGGCGGTGGATGATGTTTCGTTTGACATTTCTGTTGGCGAAACCCTGGCATTGGTTGGCGAATCGGGGTGCGGAAAATCTATAACCTCGCTGTCGATTTTGCGCCTGGTTCCGGCTCCCGGCCGGGTGGTTGAAGGAAGCATTCTGTTCAACGGCCAGGATCTGCTGCGCATGCCGCCCACCGAAATCCGGCGGGTGCGTGGCAATGATATCGCGATGATCTTTCAGGAACCCATGACATCCCTCAACCCGGTTTTCAAAATCGGCGAACAAATTGCCGAAGTCTTGCGCCTGCATCGGGGAATTTCCAATCTTGAAGCCCTGGAACGCGCTGCAGCTCTGTTGGAGCAAGTGGGGATTTCCGCCGCATCAAACCGCTTGCGCGATTATCCCCATCAACTTTCCGGTGGGCAGCGGCAACGGGTGATGATTGCCATGGCCCTGGCGTGTGATCCCAAATTATTGATTGCCGATGAGCCAACCACGGCGCTGGATGTGACCATTCAGGCCCAGATCATGGAATTACTCGCCGAGCTGGCCAAAGACCATCAGATGGCCACCTTACTGATCAGCCACGATCTGGGGGTTGTCGCGGGGAATGCCGATCGGGTTGCAGTCATGTATGCCGGACGTATTGTTGAAACCGGGCCGGTTCAGACACTCTTCAAAAATCCGTGTCATCCTTACACCCGGGGGTTATTGGGTTGTATTCCTAAACCTGGGGACAAGGGGCCGCTACAAACCATTGAAGGTCAACTGCATCCGCAACAGAATACGGCAGAGGGTTGCCCCTTCCGCCCCCGTTGTGCGACTGCCTGTGAGCAGGGTTTGACCAGACCGCCGCAACTGCGGGAGCTGTCACCGGGCCATTTTGTGCGTTGCTGGAAGGCGTGAAGTCATGTCGATGCTGCTGGAAATACAGCACCTGAAAAAATCGTTCCTCGTGCCTGGGCACAAAGGCTCCAAGGCGGCGCATCTCAAAGCGGTTGACGGCGTTGACTTGCAGATTGCCGCTGGTGAAACCCTGGGGCTGGTGGGTGAGTCGGGCTGTGGTAAATCCACCGTCGGCAAACTGATTCTCCAACTGCTGAAAGCGGACGAGGGGCAAATTCTGTATCGTGGAACCAATCTGGTGCCCCTTTCCGCCCGGCAGATGCGCCCCTGGCGACGGCAGATTCAGATGATATTTCAGGATCCCTTTTCGTCGTTGAATCCCCGGATGACCGTTGGCGAAAGCCTGAGCGAGCCCCTGAATATTCATCAGCTCTGCAAAGCCGCCGACCGGCCCGAGCATATCCGGGAGCTGCTGCACCAGGTTGGACTCGATGCTGCGGCGGCCAACCGCTACCCGCACGAATTTTCCGGCGGCCAGCGCCAACGTATCAGCATTGCCCGTGCGCTGGCGGTTCAACCGGAACTGATAATTGCCGATGAGCCGGTTTCAGCCCTGGATCTGTCGGTACAAGCCCAGATTATAAATCTATTGCGCGATCTTCAGCGCCACCATCAGCTGAGTTTTCTGTTCATCGCCCATGATCTGGCGGTGGTCGAACATGTCAGCGACCGGATTGCAGTGATGTATCTGGGGCGCATTGTCGAAATCGCTGCCGCCGATGAACTTTACCAGCGACCTCATCACCCCTATACCGAAGCCTTATTGCGGGCGATTCCACGACCAGACCCCGATCTCGCGGGCCGTCCGGCACCCCTGAGGGGTGAGCTTCCCTCCCCGCTGAATCCCCCCACGGGTTGCACCTTTCACCCACGCTGTCCCTACGCGACAGACCTGTGCCATCAGCAGCCCCCCCCCATGGAAGAGATTGCCCCCGGCCATCAAACGCGCTGCTTTCATCACAAACTGGTGGGAAAGTTTCTGAAGGATCGCAAATAAAAAACTTCCGGTAACCATTCAACCATACAAATCCCGAGGCCGCCATAGAGTGGGTAGCTGTCGCCCGGATGGCGACAGCTAAGCTCCAGGGAGGAATTCATGCGACCCGTGGAATGGAGGTCTCGGGCTCTGCCGCTACGGAGCTGAATAGATACACTTTTTTTAGCAAACAAGAACGACTCAAGCTGAGGGGAAAACCAAAATTTGTGTGTGAATTCAAGCCTTAAGCCCTGGGGTTTTCTCTGCGTCTCTGCGCGAATACCCTTGAATCTTTTTGGCCTCTGAGGTTGCTGTTCGTTACAGAACTTCCTTGATTTCCATGTGCCATAAATGGCACAATCCCGGTCTTGCTTTTTGAACTGAGGTGCTCATGCCGGAAATCAAACAATCGGGGCCGATCAAAACCATCGCCAAGCGCTGTCGCAAGTGCTACGCCTGCGTGCGTACCTGCCCCACCAAAGCCATCGGTATTCGGAAAGATTGTGCGGTTGTCCTTAATGATCGCTGTATCGGCTGTGGTAAGTGCCTGCAAGTCTGCTCTCAAGGGGCCAAAGTGATTGCCGATGCCATCGAAGAAACCCAAAAGCATCTGCGGCAATCGCTACCAACCATCGCCGTCCTGGGGTGTTCCTACCCGGCCTTTTTCTATGACACTGAGCCGGGCCAAATGGCCGCAGCCCTGCGTAAACTCGGCTTTATCGACGTTCTCGAAGGCGCGGCCGGGGTCGAACTTATCGCACCAAAATACCGCCATCTACTCGGCAGCAGCGACAACCAAACCCTGATTTCCAGCCACTGCCCCACGATTGTTGACCTCATTGAGCTGCATTACCCTCAACTATTAAAAAACCTGGTACCCGTTGTTTCCCCCATGATTGCCATTGGTCGCTATATCAAGTCGTGCCACAAAGAACCCGTGCGGGTGGTCTATATCAGTTCCTGCATCGGGGGCAAATTTGAAGTCAAGGCCTCCGAAGTGGCAGGGGCCATCGACACGGTGCTCACCTACAAAGAGCTGAAACTTATGCTCGAAAACAACCGCATTGATCCCCGCCGCCTTGAACCCGAGGCCTTCAATGGCAACAACACGTTAAATGGTCGTAGCTTTTCCATCGCTGGTGGCCCCTTTCATATTTTTGGTATCGGTCACGATGGCCTTGATCCCCAATTCATCTCGACCGTGGGTGAAGAGGCGTCTATCGAATTGATCCGCGATATTGCCGCGCAACGTATCGCTCCACGCTATGTCGATGTGCGTTTCTGCAAGGGTGGCTGCATCGGCGGCCCAGGTCGCACCAATCGGCTGACGGCCTTCTCCAAGCGTAACCTGATTATTGACTATCGCCAGCGGCAGATTCCTTATCAGGCCAGCGAAAAATACACGGGGGGCTCCGGTTGCCTGCATCTCGGACGCGGGTTTTCCGACCGGCAAGTTGCCCTGAAACGTCCAGGGGATGATGCCCTTGCGCGCATTCTGCATGAAAGTGAAAAATTCACGCACAGCGATGAACTCAACTGCGGCAGTTGCGGTTATCGCACCTGCCGCGAACACGCGGTGGCGGTCTATCAGGGGCTGGCAGAAATCGGTATGTGCCATCCCTTTTCGCAGAAACGCCTCGAAGAAGACCGCTCGCGCCTCGAACGCAAATATGATCTGGCTCGTCGTGCCCTGGATCAAAGCTACGGCAATGGCGCCATTATTGGCGACGATCTCCGCACCCAGGAAATTCTCAAGCTCATTCAGCAGGTTGGACCAACCCCGACGTCGGTTCTGATTCGCGGTGAAAGCGGAACCGGCAAGGAACTGACGGCACGTGCCATCCATCAAGCCAGCCTCTGCGCAGAGAACCCACTGGTCACAGTCAACTGCACGGCCTTATCTGACAGCCTGCTTGAAAGTGAATTGTTCGGCCACAAAAAGGGCTCGTTTACCGGGGCCCACAGTGACAAGAAGGGTTTGTTTGAAGCTGCCGATGGCGGCACAATTTTTCTCGACGAAATTGGCGACATTACCCCCAAGGTTCAGGCCGAACTTTTGCGTGTCCTCGACAGCGGCGAAATAAAGCCGGTCGGCAGCCATAAAAGCATCCGGGTGAATGTGCGCATTATCGCGGCAACCAACAAATCTCTTGAAGAAGGCATTGATAAGGGGTGGTTTCGCGAAGATTTATTCTATCGCATTAATGTTTTCAGCATTCATTTACCCCCCCTGCGCGAGCGCCTGGAGGCCCTGCCGAAACTGGTCGAAAATTTTTTGAATCAGGCCGCACTCCGTTTGAACAAAACCATTCATCGCATTGACGAAAGTGCGCAGAATGCTCTTGCTTGCTACCACTGGCCCGGAAATATTCGCGAACTGCAAAATGTCATTGAACGAGCCGCGGTTTTATCTCCCGACCAGGTTATTCACCTGGAACAATTGCCGGTGATTTTTGCTGAGAAGCTCCGGATCGCAGATGGTAAAAAAGCCGCCACCATCGGCCAAAACCTCCGCATGCAGTGCGATCGCCAACGAGAATTGGTCGAGCGCAACCTGTTGCAGCATTATTTAGAACAAACAGCCGGCAATGTCACCGCCGCCGCACGCCTGGCAGACATTCCCCGTCGTACCTTTTATCGCATGCTTGAACGCCATAACCTTGATCCTGGGACAATGCGTCAGTGCTGAGATTGAAAACAGCTGAGATCTCAAGCCGCCGACGGGAAAGTTGTTTTGTGCCACAAGTGACACGGCGGGGAATAGTGTGTCATTCGTGGCACAGCAACATCCCCCTCAGGGCACCAAGACCCGTGCCTAAATAACACGATCGCGCCGCCAGCCTGTGCCAAAAGTGGCACGGATTCTTTGCCTTCAAAATCTCATCTCCCCAGTTTCTGCGCCCTGGACAAAGGCTTCATTTCTGGCACGTCAATTGCTTAGTATAAAAACATCCAAAGGGATCAACTCCCGTTCCCGCCCGAACGGATATACGTACCACCGCAAAAATCCCTTGTTCGCCGTCAGGGCTTCTCTCCCCCTGACGGCGTTTTTTTATTTCCCACTTTTTCCCTGTTCCCTCATCAGTACCTGAGCTAAAATATAAAACCGTTGAGCGGAACCGTTACAAATAACCAAGGCCAATCAGAACTCCACGTCATCACTGAATCGCAGCAAACTGGCTGATATCCGGCGTTTTTGACGGGACTTTGCGTCGTTAAAGGAAAATAATTCGTGGGCCAAAAAGATCGTATAAAATCGGATAGTTCCCTCGGTCTGACCACCCTTCAGGATATCAGCGCCATTATTCTGCAATCGCACGATATTGAAGAAACCCTGTCAAATATTGTCAACCTGGTGGCTGAACGTGCTGCTTCTGATGTTTGCTCCCTCTATTTGCTCAATGAACAAAGTGACACTCTGGTGTTGCGTGCAACCTGTGGCCTTTCACCCCAGGCCGTTGGCCTGGTACAAATGAAAATAGGTGAGGGCTTGACCGGCATTGCTGCCCAGAATCGTACCATCCTCAGCGTCGAAGAACCGGAAAATGACCCCCGCTATCGCTATTTTCCCGGCACGGGTGAAGAACAATTCCATTCCTTTTTGGCAATTCCACTGTTTGACCGCACCAGTCCCCTGGGCGTGATGGTCATTCAGACGCGTGAACGCCGCACTTTTTCACCGGTTGAAACCTCAACCCTGAGCACCATCGCTTTTCAGGTCAGCTCCATTGTGGTTAACGCCAGGCTGTTGGACGCCATTGATCGCCAACAAGACGTCGGCGACACCCCGATGGCGACCCTTGACGTCAAAAAACTTCCCACCCATTCCGGTCCCCACACATCAAACGACGATTCCGTGGTGCTGCGGGGCAGCGTGGCCTACCCAGGGGTTGTGACGGGCCCGGCTAATTTAATCGACGAGGAACTGGGCTTCTCCGATATTTATGATGAGCATGACGTCAATATTGAGCAGGAGCTGGCACGGTTGGACGAGTCTTTACGCAAGACGCGCATCGAAACCCTCTTCCTGGAAAAACGCGTCGCGGAAAAATTAACCCAAAATGATGCCGCAATTTTTCACACCCACTTAATGATTCTGGAAGATCGCGGTTTTATCGAAAAACTCCACGAACAGATTGAATTGGGGCACAGTGCCCCTTACGCTCTGAAAAAAGTTATTCGTGGTTATTTGCACGCTTTTGGCAAAATGGAGGATGCCTACCTGCGCGAACGGGCCGCCGATATGGAAGATATTGGCCAGCGAATTCTGAACAACCTGCTCGGGGAAAAATCCAACAGCCTGCAACTGCACCATGCGGGTATTTTGGTTGCGCGGCGGTTGCTGCCTTCAGACATGGCCGTGCTTGATCACGAAAAAGTTCGCGGGCTG
>Ga0210030_1000096_pt1 | contig 64311 bp, 64 predicted proteins | sample CryGeymeta201523_FD_183986 | JGI IMG/M metagenome (GOLD analysis project Ga0210030, IMG submission 183986) | Groundwater microbial communities from Crystal Geyser aquifers in Utah, USA - Crystal Geyser metaG 2015-23 (SPAdes) (version 2) | ecosystem: Environmental > Aquatic > Deep subsurface >...
TCTGGAGTTCCGCGTCAAGGGCGCCAAGGTCGGCGACAAGGTCGTGGTGAGCTGGGAAGACAACAAGGGTGGCAAAGACTCGGTCGAGGCCGCTGTCGCCTGAGCCGCGAGGCTTTAACGTGAAACTGACGACGGGCCCGACGTGGCCTGTTCATCAGGAGGACGGCATGAAGAAATTCGTTCTGGCGCTGGCTGGCTTGGGACTGCTATTCGGTGCATTCTCGGTCCATGCAAGCCCTGAGGCGGACCGCGCGAAAGTCGTTGATTCCTTGACGCACAAGTATCCCGACATCAAGTTCGACAATTATGTCTACGGCGCCCTGGCATTCGATCCGGATGCCAAGTCCCAATACGACAGCATCATGGACTTCCCACCCTTTATTGGCATGATCGAGCAGGGCGAGACGCTGTGGAAGACATCATTCAAGAACAGCAAGACCTATGCCGATTGTCTGCCCAATGGCGGCAAGATGATCGCCGGAAACTACCCCCTGTACGATGAAAATATGGCCAAGGTCGTGACCTTTGAGGCGGCGATCAACGACTGCCGTATCATGAACGGCGAAACGCCCTACAGCTATAGTGACATGAAGACCATGGGCCTCTTGACCGCCTATGCCCGGACCTTGTCCGACGGCATGAAGATGAACGTCAAGGTTGAAGGCGCTGGCGCCTTGAAGGCCTTCGAGGATGGCAAAAAGACTTACTACAGTCGCTTCGGCCAGCTCAATTTTTCCTGCGCCAATTGCCATCTGGATAATGCCGGCAACCGTTTGCGTTCCGAGCTACTGTCGCCGGCGTTGGGCCAGGCCGTCCACTTCCCGGTATTTCGTGGCGGCGAGAATCCGGTGACTTTGCAGAACCGTTTTGTCGGTTGCTTCAAACAGGTTCGCCAGGTGCCCGACAAGGAAGGCAGCGAGCGCTTTAACAACCTGGAATATTTTCTTTCCTATCTGTCGAACGGGCTGCTGTTGAAATCTGCCGTGTACCGCAAGTAATCGTCCCCGCAGTTTATCCGGTTGGTGACTCTGTGCTGATCGACACCCATTGCCATCTAGATGCCGGCGAGTTTGAGCCGGATCGGGATGCGGTGTATGAGCGCGCCGTCGCGGCTGGGGTTGGCATGGAGATCGTTCCAGCGGTGACCGAGGCCGGTTGCGACTCCGTGGCGGCCTGTTGTCGGCGCTATCCCTGCTGCCTGCCAGCCTGGGGTCTGCATCCGATGTATATCGAGGTTCATCATCAGCGGCATCTGGCGGCGCTTCGGCATCGGATCGATGCGTGGCGCCCGGTGGCCATCGGTGAGATCGGCCTGGACCTGTTCGTCGAAGGGCTGGATTTCGCGACCCAGAATTTTTTCTATACCGAGCAGCTCAAGATCGCCCGTGATTATGACCTGCCGGTGTTGCTGCACGGCCGGCGGGCGAACGACCCGATACTGAAGCAGTTGCGCCGGTTCAAGGTCAGGGGCGGCATCGCCCATGCCTTCAGCGGCAGTCGGCAGCAGGCGGACGAGTTCATCCGCCTTGGCTTCAAGCTGGGCTTTGGCGGCGCGTTTACCTGGGAGCGGGCCACCCGGTTAAGAACGCTGGCGGTGGAATTACCTCTGTCGGCGATCGTCCTGGAGACCGACAGCCCGGACATCCCGCCGGCCTGGGTCGGCAAGGGCCGGAACGAGCCGGCCGAACTGGCGCGTATCGCCGAGACGCTTGCGCGCCTGCGCGGCTTGCCGCCGGAGGAGGTAGCGGCGCGCACTACGGAAAATGCCCGCGCCGTATTGCCCGGATTATCCTAGTTGCCATGGAACGCCGCCGCCTGACCCTGGTGGACCAGGTCTGGGGTGGCAACTAAAAATTATCGATTTCGTAATACCTGATTGTATTTGTCGGGAATTGGCCTATGGTAAGCACATACGCGGCGGCATTCTTGCCAATCGCGGATATACCTTACCAAAGGAGTCATCATGCGTAACGTTCATATCGACTATCAAGGGTCCGCGCTCAATTTCCAAAGCGCAAGTCTGCTGGCCAAGGATATCGCCAGGGAAAACCAAATGAAGGACCCCACCATCATGGCCTGGCATCAAAGCACCGATCAGGTTGTCCCTCCATTCTACGACGGCGCCGACCCTGACACTTGGTGGGCCAAGTATGGTTCGGGCAATGGCGGCCATCTGGAGGTCTGCGTCGGGGATGACTACCAGTTCATCATGATGGATACGCGCGGCTACGAAAAACTGGGCGAGATGCCGCTGCGTAATCTATCGGATGACCAAGGCAATCAGTACCTGTGCCACACGCCGATGCTTGGCAAGGTTGACGACAAACCGAGCCTTGAAGCGTGTGTCCAACTGGACGGCTGGGCGGCGGATCAGTTCTGAGCCGGTTCTTGGCTACGAGTCGCCGCATCGTCGGTTTTATTCCCATGGGTCCGGCGAGGCGGCGATCCCGTAATTGGCTGGCTGTTTTTTTGGGTTACCCCGGAGTAGGAGTCCAAAAATGAAAAGAAGCGAATTTACCAGGGGCGATTTTATGACGTACATGGACCAGTTCCTGGAGCAACATCCAGGGGTGGTCAAGGACCAACGGCAGGGCTGGAATATCTATTGGAACCCCAGAAAGTCCGCCCCCGAGTGCCTGGTCTCTTCCGCTACCGGTTCATCACTCGGCAAACGTTAGTGGTCTATGACTACGCCGTCGCTACCCCGGCTGCCGAGAGGATGAACCGTGAACCGTGAGTCGTCGTGCAGCCAGTCATAGTTCGGCCCATAGTTTTTCCAGCCGCTTGATTGACACCGGTTCCGGGGTTTTTAGCTCCTGGGCGAATAGGGAAACGCGCAGTTCTTCCAGCCGCCAGCGGAACGTTTCCATCCCGGCAGATAGGCCGCTGGCCTGGATTTCCCTTTTGCAGCGGGCCTGCCATTGGCTGAGCAGCGGCGCCATGGAGCGCATCATCTGGGCGTCCCGTTGAGGGTGGCCGGTCATCTTTTCCAGACGGTGTTCCATGGCCTTGAGGTAGCGGGGCAGGTGGCCGAGACGGGCCGGTTCAAGGCGGGCGACGAAGCCGGGGTAGACCAGTGCCTGCAACTGGCCTTGCAGGTCGGTCCCGGCGTCTTTCGCGGGCAGCGGCCGGGTCAGTTGCCGGGCCAGCCGGTGGCCGTGGTCGAGGCATTCGGCGGTTAGCCGCGCAGTTTCCCTAGCCAATTCAGTCAGGCGCGGCCGGGTGGTTTGGGCAGCGCTGTCGAATTCGTTTTGCCGGCGCAGGTCGGCGGGGTCGCCAGGCAGCGCGGCACGGGCGGCGGAATAGAGCACGTCGGCCAGCAGATCATTCAGACCCAGTTTCTTGTCCAGCAGCGAGTATTGCATGGCCGCTGCCTTGAGCCGGATAGCCAGGTCTTTTTCGACCTGTTTCAATAGGTCGGGGAAGCTGCGCCAAATCAGCCGGCAGACGCCGCGCCGATGCTTTTCCCTGGCCACGATGGGGCTATCGAGCAGGCGCAGCCGGACCTGCCCGGCCTCTTCGACCAGGGCCGGGAAGGCCGCCACCTGGCGGCCGCCGCTGGTCACTTCAACCCGCTCCGGCAGATCGCCGAAATCCCAGCGGCCGATGTCGTCCCGTTCGTTGGCTGCGACCGCCTGTTGCAGTGAACGGCTGGCCGTGTCGCCCAGTTTCCGGCGTAGCGCAGCCAGATCGCGGCCTTCGGCCAGGATGCGGTTGTTCTCGTCCAGCACCCGGTAGTTCATGGTCAGGTGGGGCGTCAGGGCCTCCGGCCGCCAGGCATCGCGCGGGATGGCCTGGCCGGTAGTGCGGGCGAGGAAGTCGGCCAGTGCGTCGGTCAACGCGCCAGCGCCGGGCGTCAGTGCTTGCGCCGCAGCCCGGGCGAACTCAGGCACCGGCACGAAGGCGCGCCGCACCGACTGGGGCAGCCCCTTGATGAGCGCGGTCATCTTCTCCTCCAGCAAGCCAGGCACCAGCCAGTCGCCGCGTTCGGCACAGACCTGGTTGAGGGCGGGTAGGGGAACGAGCAGGGTGACGCCGTCATCCTCGGCGCCGGGGTCGAAGCGGTAGGCCAGGGCGAAACGCACGCCGGAGAGGTCCAGTTCTTTGGGAAAGGCGTGCGGGTCGGCGCCGCGTTCCTTGAGCAGGTCTTCGCGACGCAGGTGGAGCAATTTGGGCGACCCGGCCTCGGCCTCGCGTAGCCATTTCTCGAACGTGGCGCCGTTGTAGATGCCCTCCGGAATGCGCGCGTCAAACCAGTCGTAGAGGTCCTGTTCATCGATTTCGAGGCGAACGTCGCGGGCGCGGTGGGCGTGTTCGTCGATGTCCTTGAGCAGCCGCCGGTTCTGGTTGAAGAAGGCCGAGCGGGTGTCATATTCGCCTTCGACCAATGCCGAACGGATGAAAATTTCCCGAGCGCGGACCGGGTCGATAGGGCCGTAATGCACCTTGCGGCCATTGACCACCGGCAGACCGTAGAGCGTAGCCCGCAGGGCGGCGACGACCTGGGCCGGCTTGCGTGCCCAGTGGGCGTCGGAATAACTGATCTTGAGCAGGTGCCGGCCGGCCTGCTCGACCCATTCCGGCTCGATCCGCGCCACCGTTCGGGCATAGATGCGCCGCGTCTCGACGATCTCGGCGGCCATCAGCCACTTGGGCTTTTTCTTCACCCCGGAACCCGGGAAGGGCAGGAACTTCATCTCCCGTGCGCCGAGGTACAGCCCCTCATCGGTGAGCAGGCCGAGGTTGCCTAGCAAGCCCGGCAACAGGGCCTGGTGCAGGTTGGCATAGTCCGCTGGCTTGATCTCCTGGTCGGTCACCACGGGCAGGTCGTCGCCGACCTTCCAGCCTAGTTCCTTCACCTGCGCCGCCAACTGGCCATGCACTTCACGCCACTCGCGCGCCTTGCGGGCCGAGATGAAATCCTCGCCCAGAGTCTCGCGAAATTTGCGCTGGGATTTGCGGTGGATGTTCTGTTCGGCTATGTATTGCCATAGTTTGAGGATGGCCACGAAGTCAGAGTTCTCGTCGGCGAAGCGGCGGTGCTTCTGGTCGGCGGCCGCTTGCCGGTCCATGGGCCTATCGCGCGGATCCTGACTGGACAGAAATGCGGCGATGACCAGCACTTCGTGCAGCACGGCCTTCTCTTTTGCGGCGATGAGCATACGGCCCAGGCGCGGGTCAAGCGGCAGCCGGGCCAGTTGCTGGCCGATCGGCGTCAGTCGGCCAGCCTCGTCCAGGGCGTTCAGCTCCCGCAACAGGGCCTGGCCGTCGCGAATGCGTTTTGGTTCTGGCGCATCGAGGAAGGGGAAGACGTCGATCTCCGGCAGCTTCAGCGCCTTCATTCTGAGAATGACGCCGGCCAGCGAGGAGCGCAGCAGCTCGGGTGTGGTGTAGGGCGGCCGCGACTGGTAATCCTGTTCATCGTAGAGCCGGATGCAGATGCCGTCGGCGACCCGGCCGCAGCGCCCGGCCCGCTGGTTGGCAGAGGCCTGGGAGACCTTCTCGACCTTCAACTGCTCGATCTTGTTGCGGATGGAATAGCGCTTCACCCGCGCCTGGCCGGTGTCCACCACATAGCGGATGCCCGGCACGGTGAGCGAGGTCTCGGCGACGTTGGTGGCCAGGACGATGCGGCGGTTGGCGTGGGGTCTGAATATCTGCTCTTGCTCGGCGATTGATAGACGGGCGAATAGCGGCAGGATTTCGGTCTGCGGCGGGTGGTGTTTGCGCAGCGATTCATGGGCGTCGCGAATCTCGCGCTCGCCAGGCAGGAAGACCAGGATGTCGCCGTCGCCTTTCCTCGCCAGCTCGTCCACGGCGTGGAGCAGGGCGGCATCGAAGTCGGGTTCCTCCTCCTTGGGTTCCTGTTTCTCGTTGCCCTTTTCCACTTTGTTTTTTTCTGCGGGTGGCTGCCAGCGAATCTCCACCGGATAGGTCCGGCCCGACACCTCGACCACCGGCGCGCCGTTGAAATAGGCCGAGAAGCGGTCTGCCTCCAGGGTGGCGGAGGAGATAAGCACCTTGAGGTCGGGCCGGCGCGGCAGCAGGGTCTTGAGGTAGCCGAGCAAAAAGTCGATATTCAGGCTGCGTTCGTGGGCCTCGTCCAGGATCAGCGTGTCATATCTCCGAAACTGCGGGTCAGACTGGGTCTCCGCCAGCAGGATGCCGTCGGTCATGACCTTGATTCGGCTGTCACGGCCGACTTGGTCGGTGAACCGTACCTGCCAGCCGATGAAGCCGCCGAGTGATGTCCGTGTCTCCTCGGCCAGCCGGCTGGCCACGCTTTTGGCGGCGATGCGGCGCGGCTGGGTCATGCCGATCAGGCCCTTCCGGCCGCGACCGGCGGCATAGGCGATCTTGGGTAGTTGAGTCGTTTTCCCAGAACCGGTTTCGCCGCAGACGATGACAACCTGATGCGCATTTAGCGCGGCGGCTATATCCTCCCGGCGTGCGGATACCGGCAGTTGCTCGGGAAATTCGATGTGCGCCTGACACTCGTTGGGCGCGGGTTCAGGAATAAATAGGGAATCGGACATGGTCGCTAATTATCGAGTAATCGCTGTGTTTTGGCTTGCCTTATGCTTGTTTGGCGCAGTTCGGCCGGCCTTTTCGGATACCTTCAAAAGACGGTGGGAGCAGCCTTGGCCGCGAAGGACTGATCGCTGCCGCCGCCAGTCATATCGCGGGCAAGTCCGCTCCCACAGTCGGCATGAAGGTCGGTAAAGATGGCCTGATCTGGTTTCTGGAAGGCCATCACATGACGCGCCAAAAAGCCGGCGCGCCGCCGCGACCTTCCCACCGGGTACGCTGGCGCCTCGATTGGCCTCCCCGGCTGGCCGGGCGCCGGGCGATGCACTGTTAAGTCAGGCCGCCGTCGTTTCTGTCTTCGGCCCGGATGACTAAACCTGAGTATTCGATCAGCTAATGATTGACTGGACGGCGAAAAATCGGGTATCCCTAGCGCCACAATGACCACCGACAATTCCATTCCCCCCGCTACCGGCGACCACGAGCTGCGCGAGGCATTCCAGTTGTTCAGCGCGACCTCGGAGCGGCTGACCGAGGCCTATGAGGAATTGCAGGGCCAGGTGGCGCGCTTGTCGGCCGAGCTGGCGGCGGCCAACGGCGAGCTGGCCCGGCGCGAGCGGCTGTCGATTCTGGGCGAGGTGGCGGCCAAGCTGGCGCACCAGTTACGCACCCCGTTGGCCACTGCTTTGCTCTATGTTGGCCATTTGGCGCGGCCCAATTTGAACGAGACCGACCGGCTGCGTTTCGCCGATAGAACCCTGGCCCGGCTGCATTATCTGGAGCGCTTGATTCAGGATTTATTAACCTTTGTTAAAGGCCAGCAGGGCCGGCGGAATCGCTTTTCGGCACATGACTTGAGTGACGAGGTCTGGCAGGCCATCGAGCCGCAGGCCGCCGTGCATGAAGTCCGCCTGGAACTGAACAAGGTCGGGCCGGATGCCATCCTGTTGGGCGATCGACAGGCGCTTCAGGGCGCGCTCATCAATTTGCTGGAGAATGCCGTGCAGGCCAGCCACGCGGGCGGGCGGGTGGCCTTCAGCGTGACCGCTGGCGGCGCTTTTGTCGCCTTCAAGGTAACGGACGAGGGGGCGGGCATTACCGAGGCTGATCGGCAACGGTTGTTCGAGCCGTTCTTTACCACGCGCGGCGAGGGCAGCGGGCTTGGTCTGGCCATCGTCAAGCAGACCGCCGATGCCCATCGCGGTTGGGTCGAGGTCCAGACGGCACCGGGCCAAGGCAGCACGTTCACGTTGTACATACCCACGCCGGGCGCTGGAAACGGGGGGGGCGAATGATTGATCGGCGGCCGAAGATACTGGTGGTGGAGGACGACGCGGCGCTACGCGAGGCCTTGACCGATACCCTGGAGCTGGCCGGTCATCGGGTGGTCGCCGCGCCGGACGGCGAAACGGCCCTGGTCATCCTGGGTCGGGAGACGGTGGACCTGGTGCTGTCCGACGTCCAGATGCCAGGCATCGACGGTCACGAACTACTACGCCGGAGCAAGATCGTCAAGCCCGGCATCCCGTTCGTCCTGATGACGGCTTATGGCCAGATCGAGCGCGCGGTGGCAGCGATGCGGGGCGGGGCGGCGGACTATCTGGCCAAGCCGTTCGAGCCGGACCGGCTGCTGGCTGCGGTGGCGCGCTATTTGCCGGCGTCGGGCGAGGCTGACGACCTGGATATGATCGCCGAGGGCCCGGCCATGCGGGCGGTGCTGGAGATGGCCGCGCGGGTCGCAGTCACCGACGCTACCGTGCTGTTGACTGGTGAATCGGGTGTCGGCAAGGAAGTGGTGGCGCGCTATCTGCACCGTCATTCGCCGCGCCGGGACGGGCCGTTCGTGGCGGTGAACTGCGCCGCGATCCCGGAGACCCTGGTGGAGTCGACCCTGTTCGGCCATGAAAAGGGCGCCTTCACCGGCGCGGCCGGCCCCCATGCTGGCAAGTTCGAGCAGGCCCAGGGCGGTACGCTGCTGCTCGATGAAGTCTCCGAGATTCCCCTTAATATTCAGGCCAAGCTGCTACGAATCTTGCAGGAAAAGGTGGTGGAACGCCTGGGTGGTCGAGCCACGATTCCGCTTGATGTGCGCGTGCTGGCAGCCAGCAATCGCGATTTGACCGCCTGGGTGCGCGAAGGCCGCTTCCGCGAAGACCTGTACTATCGGCTGAATGTATTTCCTTTAAATGTACCTCCGTTGCGGCAAAGGGGGGCCGATATACTGCCCTTGGCGCGGCATTTTCTGAAGGCCCATGCTGGACTGGTCGGGCGCGATGGCTTTGTCCTGTCCCACTCGGCGAAGGCTCAATTGACGGCCTATGAGTGGCCCGGCAATGTTCGCGAATTAAGCAATGTCATGCAGCGTGCCATGATCCTTGCGGCGAGCAGCCGAATCGAGCCGGAAAATTTGTTCTTGCCCGGTACTCAGGCGACTAGGCAAGCGCCTCCCGAAACACCCGTTGCTGCCCCCCATCCGGCTCAGATTCGGGACGTGGAGCGGGCCATGATCCTGGCCACGCTGGAGCGATTGAACGGTTCTCGTAAAGAGACCGCTAAGGAGCTGGGTATCAGCGAGCGCACCCTGCGTTATAAGCTGCAAAGATATCGAGAAGAAGGTGGGTCGGAGGACGAATGCAGCCTATAATGCCGATAGCTGTAATGGAATGAAGTCGGAGAGCGAACCATGGTAAACGCAGGCATGGAACAGATGGTGAGTCAGTTGCGCGCGGTTGCGGCGCAGGCATCGGGTTCGTCCGCGTCCATCTCGGACGCCGCCCCGCATGATTTCGCCGCCCTGCTGCAATCGGCCGTCAATGAGGTCAACAGCAGTCAGCAGGACGCCAAGCGTTTGACCCAGCAATTCGAGCAGGGCGACTCAGCCGCCAATCTTCAGGATGTGGTGGTTTCGCTGCAAAAGGCCAGTCTTTCTTTCCAGACCATGGTTCAGGCGCGCAACAAGCTGGTTTCCGCCTATCAGGAAATCATGAACATGCAGGTCTGATGCGCGGTTAACCAGACGGCATACGGATGGCCACACCTGCCCAGCAGTCCCTCGGTAGTCCAATACAACGATTCAACGCCCTGCCCAACGCACGCAAGTTGGGGGTCATGATCGCCTTGGCAGCGATCATCGCCCTGATCGTCGGCGCGGTGATGTGGAGCCGGACGCCAGATTATCGAGTGTTGTTCTCCAACCTGTCCGAGCGCGATGCCGGTAGCGTGGTAGTCACCTTGCAGCAGATGAATGTGAGTTACAAGACCGAAGCCGGCGGGACCATCATGGTACCGTCCGATCAGGTCTACGACCTGCGCTTCAAGCTGGCCTCTCAGGGCTTGCCGAAGGGCGATACGGTCGGTTTCGAGTTGATGGATTCGGCCAAGCTTGGGATGACCCAGTTTCAGGAGCAGGTCGCTTACCAGCGGGCACTGGAAGGCGAGCTCGCCCGCACCATCCAGGCCCTGGATACGATTGCCTCAGCCAGGGTCCACTTGGCGATTCCCAAGCCGTCGGTCTTCATCCGCGATCAACAAAAGCCTTCGGCCTCGGTTATGGTCAACTTGTATTCCGGCCGATCCCTGGATGCGGCTCAGGTGAGTGCCATTGTCCATCTGGTCGCCAGCAGCGTGCCGGAGCTGGATGCCAGAAACATCACCGTGATCGATCAGGCCGGCAATCTGCTTACCTCGAAGGGTGACGCCAGTTCCCAGCAAGGGCTCAGTTCCAACCAGTTGGAGTATCTGCGTGATGTAGAAGGCTACTACGCCAAGCGGGTCGAGGCCATCATCTCGCCCATCGTCGGCGCCGGCAACGTCAAGGCCGAGGTCCGGGCCGATCTGGACTTCTCCGAGGACGAATCCACCAGCGAGTCCTATAAGCCGAATCCAACCACGGAGACCCAGGCAGTACGCAGCCAGCAGACCATGTCCGAGACCTCGGCCGGCGCCGGCAACACGGCCGGCGGTATACCTGGCGCACTCAGCAACCAGCCGCCCGGGCCGGCCAGTGCGCCGTTGAATACCCAGGCCGGGGCTGGCGCTAATGCCAGTCCGAATCCCGGCAGCAATAAGCGGGATAGCGTCACCAATTACGAGCTGGACAAGACCATCCGCCACGTTCGCGAATCGCTTGGCCGCGTCAAACGCCTTTCGGTGGCCGTGGTGGTCAATTACCGGGCCAGCAGCGAGCCGGATGCCAAGCCCACGCCGCTGGCGCCGCAGTTGCTCGATCAGGTGAACAATCTGGCCAAGGACGCAGTTGGCTTTAATCAGGCGCGGGGCGATACGGTCAATGTGGTCAATGCCGCCTTTACCGAGTCCAAGGTGGAAGAGGTGGCCATGCCGCTCTGGAAAGATCCGAGCAATATTGCCATGGCCAAGGGGTTGCTCAAGAATCTGCTGATCTTCGGCGTGGCTTTCTACCTTGTTTTTGGCGTGCTCAGGCCTTTATTGCGCGACTTGCTGCATCCATCAGCAGTCGCCGCCCCGGGTACATCGACGCGGGGTGATGGCTCGGATGCCGGCTTCGATGACTTGGCCGAAGGCATGGCGCCGAATGAACAACATGCGGCGGACAGCTACCAGCACAACATCGGTTCGGTGCGCGACTTCGCCACGCAGAATCCCAAGATCGTGGCCGAAGTGGTCAAGGAATGGATGGCCAAGGAATGAGCGACGAGGGCGTCCATAATAGTGCGGTCCTGATGTTGGCCATAGGCCACGATGAGGCCGCAGAGGTGTTCAAATACCTCGGTCCCAAGGAGGTTCAGCGCTTGGGCGTAGCCATGGCCGGCATTAGTAACACCAATCGGGACCAGATCGAGGCGGTACTGAAGGATTTTCGCAAAGCGACCGAGGGCCGGGTATCCCTGGGTGACAGCGACGAATACATACGCACAGTACTTACCAAGGCCTTGGGCGACGACAAGGCGGCACATCTCTTGGACCGCATCCTGCAGGGTAAGGACAACGCCGGCATCGAGAGCCTGAAGTGGATGGATGCCGGTTCAGTGGCCGAAATGATCCGCAATGAGCACCCCCAGATCATCGCTGCCATCATGGCCCATCTGGATGCGGATCAGGCCAGTGCGGCGCTCAACCAGTTGCCGGAACGGTTGCGCAACGATGTGATGTTGCGTATCGCCACGCTGGAGAGTGTGCAGCCCATGGCCTTGCGGGAGTTGAACGAGGTGCTCACTCAATTGCTCTCCGGTGGCGAGCGGAGCAACAAGGCGGCGTTGGGCGGGGTGAAGGTCACCGCCGACATACTCAATTACATGGGCGGGGCGATCGAGGCCTCGGTACTGGCCGGCATCCGTGAGAACGACCCTGAACTGGCCCAGAAGATTCAGGACCAGATGTTCACTTTCGACAACGTGCTCGACATAGACGATCGGTCCGTGCAGTTGCTGCTACGCGAAGTCCAGTCCGAGTCGCTGATCATCGCCCTCAAGGGTACTTCGGAGGAACTCAAGGAAAAGATATTCAAGAACATGTCCAGCCGGGCGGCGGAGTCGCTCAAGGAGGACCTGGAAGCCAAAGGCCCGGTTCGGCTATCAGAAGTCGAAGCTGAGCAGAAGGAAATACTCAAGGTCATCCGTCGCCTTGCCGACGAGGGCCAGATTATTCTGGGCGGTAAGGGTGGCGACGAGGGCATGATCGAGTGATCGATCGGCCAGACTGAACGACATGCCTGCCAACATTATTCCGAAAGAAGACCTCGCCGCCTATCAGCGTTGGCATCTGCAAGGCATTGAGGATACCAGCGGCGGCGCAGTGACGGGTGTGAGGCATGGGCGCGAACAGGACGCGGCAGTTGTCTTGCCAACTGCCGTGGAGCTTGAAAACAGCCATAGTCAGTCGCTCCAGGACGGCTTCAAGCATGGTCACGAAGAGGGTTATAAGGTCGGTTATGAAGCTGGCCTAAAGTCTGGCGAGGCCGATGCCCAGCGTTTGGCGGAATTAGCCGAGGCTCTAGATACCGAGTTATTGCGGCAGGACGAACTACTGTCCCGGGAATTGCTGGCCCTGGCCCTGGCCGTCGCTAAGCAGATGGTCCGTACTGCGCTCAAGGTCAAGGAGAATCTGGTACTCGACGTGCTGCGCGAGGCCATGAACAGCTTGCCTAGACTGACCGAACATTTGCGGATCATGGTGCATCCCGACGATTTGCAGGCAGTCAACTCGTTTCTGGCCTCCGATCATGGTCATCTTACAGCGTGGGCAGTAGCGGACGAGCGCCTGGAACGGGGCGGCTTCCGAATCGAAACCAGTCACAGCGAAGTCGATGGTGAACTGCCGGCCCGCTGGCAGGAAATCATTGATTGCCTGGGGGCTGACGAGGCATGGCTAGGTTGAAGCGGGCGCAGAAATTAACGGCGTATTTCCGGGATTGCCAGGAGGCAGTGAGCCAATCTAATGCCTGGAATGTGACTGGCAAATTGACCAAGGTGGCTGGTTTGGTAATGGAGGCCTCTGGCCTCAGGTTGCCGACTGGCGTGAATTGCCGGGTCTACATGCCTGGCGGCCAGCGGGTCGATGCCGAGGTTGTCGGCTTTCGTGACGACCGTTTGTACTTGATGCCGGCGACTGACGTCTATGGCCTGGCGCCGGGCGCGGTGGTGGAACCTTATCGCGCCTGCAATTTTGACCGGCCACGCATTGGCCGGAACTATCTGCGTAAACGTCGGGTGGAGGATCGTATCCGGCAGGTTCCGGTCGGCCCGGAATTACTCGGGCGGATCATCGACGGCGTGGGTCGGCCGCTGGATAGGTTAGGCGCATTGGACGCCTCGCGACGGGCGCCGCTCTACAGTCGGCCTTATAACCCGATGGAGCGCGAGCCTATCAAGGCCGTACTGGATGTCGGCGTGCGGGCGATCAACGCCCTGCTGACCGTTGGTCGGGGCCAGCGCATGGGCCTGTTCGCTGGTAGCGGTGTGGGTAAATCCATGTTGCTGGGCATGATGGCGCGCTATACCTCGGCCGATGTGGTGGTGGTCGGGCTGATCGGTGAGCGGGGCCGCGAGGTAAAGGAATTCATCGAGAACATATTAGGCAAGGAAGGTCTCAAGCGAGCCGCAGTGGTCGCCGCCCCGGCCGATTCGCCACCTTTGCTCAAGTTGCATGGCGCGGCCTATGCCACGGCTATTGCCGAGTATTTCCGGGATCAAGGCCAGCATGTGTTGTTAATCATGGATTCACTGACCCGTTATGCTCAGGCTCAGCGTGAAATCGCCCTGGCGGTAGGGGAACCACCCGCCACCAAGGGTTATCCGCCCTCGGTGTTCGCAAAACTGCCACAACTGGTGGAACGGGCTGGAAACGGCAAGGCTGGCAGCGGTTCGATCACGGCGTTCTATACCGTGCTGGTCGAAGGCGACGATCAGCAAGACCCGATCGCCGACGCGGCGCGGGCGATTCTCGACGGCCATATCGTGCTGTCGCGGCAACTGGCCGACCAGGGCCACTATCCGGCCATCGACATTGAACAGTCGATTTCCCGGGTCATTACCGAACTGCTCGACCGGGACGAGCTGAACCAGGTGCGCCGTTTCAAAGGGCTGTACTCACGCTATCAGCGTAGCCGCGACCTGATTACGATCGGCGCATACAGCAAGGGCAACGACACCCAACTGGACGAGGCTATCGCCCTTTATCAAGGTATGGAGACATTCCTGATGCAGGATTTCCTCGACCAGGAGGATTACTCAGCCAGCCGGGAAAAACTCGCTGATCTGTTCCAGTGATTGGGGCAAGGCATCCGCTCGCCGCCTGTTCGGCCCCGTTAGGAACTGAACAGGCGGGATCGGTTTACTGCTGCTCGTGCGCCTTCTTGGACAGCTTGTACCAAATGAACAAACCCATGCCAATCATAAAGACAAAGGTAAACAGACTGAGCAGGCCGATATTCGAGCCGAAAAGCTCCTTCATGACGACGTCCATCGCGTTCTCCTATAAAAAGCCCATCAGGGCAACATGGATGAATCGGAAATCGATTTAGCGACTAACCGTAAAGCGCCTGAGAAAGGGGCTTGCCAGCGGCCGGTCAGGCGCCATGTGCGATCTTCGGGTTCGAGAATGAGTCTGCGTTCGCCAGCCGGTATGCTGGGAAGTGTTGCGCTGTATCCCCCCGTTTGACCAGGGAGAAGCAACAGCATGATGTCGGATATGGCGGACGAACTGGTCGGCGGTGCCAGCTTCAGCAGTAGATGATGCGGCATCTTGTTCAGTTTGCCTTTTAAATTGACGCTTAACGTGCCGTCAGCCACCGTCAAGTTGGCGGCCAAGGACAAGAAGTGCGCTCGTTTGTCCATGTCGTTAGCTTGGGTGACTTCGATATCCTTGCTGTCACGATCGCTGACCGCCGGATCGACGTTGGTGTAAGCGATCCAGACCGTGGTCAGCGCGCCGATCACCGCCACCATGGGCAGGGTGAAGACGAGCCAGGCCATTGGCTCTCGCCACCAGACCGTCTTCTTCTCGATGCTCGTATTCATTTCAGTAACCATTATTTGAGAAAACTCGATTTCACTTCACGTTTCAGCTTGTGATCGTCGGCCGCCTTAATCTCAAACTCCACCGGCTGAGTCGGATGCAAAACCGACATGCGCGGCGCCTCCAGGGTGACGTTGAGGTTTGCATTACCCAGGGCCGGGATATCGATCTGGTCGCCGCCGGTGACCTTTAAGCCGGCCAGCCCTTCAGCACGGATAGTGTAGTGATGGGGTTTGCCGTCCATATTAATGATCTGCAAGCGATAGGTATTCTCGATGCCGCCAGAAGGGGTTTCCATGGACAAGGTCAGCCGGTCGCGGATTACGTCGACGCGCAATGGCACGCGGTGCAAAAGCGTATAGACGAAGGCAGTAACGATGCCGGTCAGGACTACCACATAAAACAGGGTTCTGGGCCGGAACACATGCCTGAGCATGTTCTTGTCCTCATACTTGCCATCGATGATGTTTTGAGTCGAATAGCGAATGAGGCCTTTCGGGTAGGCCATTTTTTCCATTACCTGATCGCAGGCATCGATACAGGCGGCGCAACCGATGCACATGTATTGCAGACCGTTGCGGATGTCGATGCCGGTGGGGCAGACGTTGACGCAAATTTCGCAATTGATGCAGTCGCCAAGACCCTGAGCCTTGTAGTCGGCGTCCTTCTTACGGCTGCCGCGCGGCTCGCCGCGCCGATAGTCATAGGTGACAATGAGCGTGTCCTCATCGAACATGGCACTCTGGAAGCGGGCGTAGGGGCACATATACTTGCAGACCTGTTCCCGCATGAAGCCGGCGAACCCCCAGGTCGCAAAGGCGTAGAAGATTATCCAGAAGGTCTCCCATGGGCCCAACGTCCAGCCTTGCAGTTCGTGCCAGAGGGTTGTCGCTGGCGTGAAGTAGGCAACCAGGGTAAATCCAGTCCAGAGCGCCAGCAAAACCCAGGCGATATGTTTGCCGCCTCGGCGCACGATCTTCTCGCCGTTCCATGGCATGGCATTGAGTTTTTGTTGTTTCCTGTAGTCGCCCTCGAACCCGCGTTCCACCCACATGAAGAGTTCTGTATAGACCGTCTGCGGACAGGCGTAACCGCACCATAGGCGACCGGCAATGGCGGTAAACATGAACAGGCTGATGGCTGCGATAATCAGGATGGCGGCCAGCCAAACGAAATCCTGCGGCCAGAACACCCAGTCGAGCAGGTAAAACTTGCGGTTGACCATATCGAACAGCACCGCCTGGCGACCGTTCCAGTTCAGCCAGGGCAGCCCGTAATACAGTATCTGGGTGAGCAGAACCAAGGTGACGCGCCAGTTGTTGAAGATACCGTGTACGGCACGCGGATAAATATTCTGGCGTATTTCATACAGAGATGTTTGTTCGGGCACGGTATTCATGGCCTGTGTAGGCGGTGACTTTGTCAACTTGATGACTCCTGCTTAGTACCGTGTAGCCCTGGCTGTTCAGCCCAGACAGCCGGTAACTACCTGTGTGATGTGGTTGCTTTGCGGCGCCCGCAAGCAAAGGGACCGACTCGATCGCCTTGCTTGCGGGGCCGACCGTAAGGCCAGCCCCGTAGTAGCTTAGTTCGCAGGCGCTGCCTCGGCGGCAGGCGCAGCCGCAGCGTCCGCCGGCGCGGCAGGTTGCTGACCGCCGCCCAAGCCCCAGACATAGGCCGTCAGCAACTGGATCTTGGCGTCGCCCAACATGTCCTGGAAGGCCGGCATACCGCCCTTGCGACCCTTGACGATGGTCTCGACGATGGCGGCTTCGCTGCCGCCATATTGCCAGGCATCGTCGGTCAGGTTCGGGAAGCCGGCCGCAACGTTGCCCTTGCCATCGGCGCCGTGACAGCCGGCGCAGGCCGCGAACTTGGCCTGACCCGCCGCAGCCAGGGCGGTGTCATGCGGCTTGCCGCCCAGGGACAGAACATAGTTGGCGACCTCCTTGGCGCTCTGCGCGTCGCCCGGCAGATTGGCCGGCATTTCAGCGGTGTGGCCAGCGACTAGCGTTGCCCTGATCGAGGCGGGATCGCCGCCGAATAGCCATTTATTGTCGGACAGGTTGGGGAAGTTCCTGCCATCGCCCTGGGCGTTGGAGCCGTGACACTGCGAGCAGTAGGTCAGGAATAGGTGATTGCCCATCTCCTTGGCAGTCGGATCGACGGCCACCTTCATGACGTCCTGGTGCATGAAGGGTTCCATGACTCGATTGAAGTCGGCGTCGACACGGGTTTTTTCCTCACTGTATTGCCCCGCCGAGGTCCAGTTGAGCACGCCGGCGTATTTGCCCAGACCGGGGTACAGGACCAGGTAACCGATGGCGAAAACAATCAGGAACCAGAACAGGTACAACCACCAGCGGGGTAGCGGGTTGGCCAGTTCCTGCAAGTCGCCATCCCAAACGTGGTCCATCATAGCGGCCTTCTCGCCGGGCGCCAGTTTCTTGTCGCTTTGACTCTTCAAGAACCAGATCACACCCAGAATCGAGATCACCGTGATGGCGATGATGTAGTAATTCCAGACGTCACTGACAAAGTCAGGTACTGCATAGCCTTCAATCATTGCGTTCTCCTAACGATAGGCTCAGAGATGCCGGCTATCCGCGCCGGTGTCGTCTTCCTCGAAGGGAATATTGGCTGCCTCTTCATATTTCTTGCGGTTGTCCTTGTGGTATGCCCACCAGACGATGGCAATGAATAATAGAAAGAACAGCACGGTGACACTGGCGCCGATCAGGCCGGAATCCATAATCGTTTTGCCTTGGTTATATCAGTAGTCTTTGGGGGGGTGAATACCAAGCACCTGAAGGTAGGCAATCATGGCATCCATCTCGGTCTTGCCCTCAAGCTCCTTGGTGGCATTGGCGATTTCATCCTCCGTATAGCCCGTGCCGACGATGTTGAGCGTCCGCATCTTGGCCTGGATGTCGGCGGCGTCAGCCGGGGCATCGGCCAGCCAGTGATAGGACGGCATGTTCGACTCAGGTACCACATCGCGCGGATTCATCAGGTGGACATAGTGCCACTGGTCGGAGTAACGGCCGCCGACCCGAGCCAGGTCCGGGCCGGTACGCTTGGAACCCCACTGGAACGGACGGTCGTAAACCGACTCACCCGCCACCGAGAAGTGGCCATAGCGTTCGGTCTCGGCACGGAACGGACGGATCATCTGGGAATGACAGACATAGCAGCCCTCCCGGACGTAGACGTCCCGGCCAGTCAGTTGCAGGGCGGTATAGGGCTTGAGGTCCGGCACCGGCTGCGTGGTGGATTTCTGAAAGAACAAAGGAACGATTTGCACCAGACCGCCGACGCTGACCAATATGAAGGTCAGGACGATGAGCAGCCCGATGTTTTTCTCAATAGTCTTATGTGAAAACATGGTTCGTCTCCTCTGTCGGGTCAGGCGTGAACGGCCTGGGGAATGGCGGCGTCGTTGACGACCCTACCTATGCTGACGGTCTTCCAAACGTTGTAGGCCATTAGCAGCATACCCAGCAGGAACATGATGCCGCCGACCAGACGGATGGTGTAGAAGGGATACATGGCGTTCACAGTCTGGGCAAAGCTGTAGGTCAGCGTGCCGTCGGCATTGGTGGCGCGCCACATCAGACCTTGAGCCACGCCGGCGACCCACATGGCGGCGATATAGAGAACAACGCCGATGGTCGACCACCAGAAGTGCACGTTGATCAGGCGGGTGCTGTACATCTCCTCGCGGCCGAACATGCGGGGTATGAGGTAGTACATCGAGCCGATGGTGACCATGGCGACCCAGCCCATGGCGCCTGAGTGTACGTGCGCGATACCCCATTCGGAATAGTGAGACAGGGCGTTCACGGTCTTCACCGACATCATCGGGCCTTCGAAGGTCGACATGCCATAGAAGGACAGCGAGGTGATGAGGAACTTGAGGATCGGATCGGTCCTAAGCTTATGCCAGGCGCCGGACAGGGTCATGATGCCATTCATCATGCCGCCCCAGCTAGGCGCCAGCAGCATCAGCGAGAATGCCATACCCAAACCCTGGGCCCAGTCGGGCAGGGCGGTGTTGAGCAGATGGTGCGGGCCGGCCCACATGTAGATAAAGTTCAGCGACCAGAAGTGGACGATGGACAGCCGGTAAGAAAAGATCGGTCGGCCGGCCTGCTTGGGCACGAAGTAATACATCATCCCCAGGAAGGACACGGTCAGGAAGAAGCCCACCGCGTTGTGACCATACCACCATTGCACCATGGCGTCCTGCACGCCGGCATAGGCGGAATACGACTTGAACATGCCGACCAGCGAGGTGCTGCCGCCCAACATCCAAGGCAGCTCGATGTTGTTCACCACATGCAGCAGGGTGATGGCGATGATGTAGGCGCCAAAGAACCAGTTCGCCACATAAATGTGCGGGGTCTTGCGTTTGACGATGGTGCCGAAGTAGAGAATCGCGTAGGCGATCCAGACCACGGCGATCAAGAGGTCGATCGGCCACTCCAGTTCGGCATATTCCTTGCCGCTGGTAACGCCGAAGACGAAGCTGACCGCTGCGCACAGAATGATGAGTTGCCAGCCCCAGAATACGAAGGCGGCCAGACCGTCGGATAACAGACGAACGTGGCAGGTGCGCTGCACGATATACAGCGATGCGGCGAACAGCCCACTACCGCCAAAGGCGAAGATGACTGCGTTAGTATGCAGTGGCCGTAACCGGCCATACGACAGCCAGGGTAATTGCATCGTGATGTCAGGCCAGATGAGTTGAGAGGCGATGATTACGCCAACCAACATACCGACGATGCCCCAGACGACTGTCATGATGGCAAATTGTCGGACGACCTTGTAGTTATATGTCGCTTCCATATGGGTCTCCTTCGCAGGTGAGTGAGTTGCTCTTTACTTTGTGTGCCTAAAATTGACGTGCGTCAAAAATAGACTTCGGCATCCTAATAAACCTCATGGATTGATGTCAATCAAAAAATGCGGCAATTCGTCATCTTGACAAATTGGTCTAATTTGCTTCTTTTTTTTGTTCATCATCTGATTTCTCAGGATTCGAAACCGGCGAATCATCGTCCATCAGGATGCGATAGGCCGGGCCCTCCATGTCCTCGAACTGTCCATTGCGGACGGCCCAGAGCAGAATCAGGGCGATGAATGCGACCAGAACCAGGCTGATCGGGATAAGCAGATAAAGTATGTCCATGACGGGCAGTTTAGCGCAGTCGCCCTGCGTTCGGTTTCTGGCTGGGACGGGAAATGCGTAAGGCGTTGAGTACCACGAGCAGGGAAGAGAGCGACATCCCGATGCCGGCCATCCAGGGGGTGACATAGCCCAGCGCGGCAGCGGGTATCGCGGCGACGTTGTACAAAACCGCCCAGGCCAGATTTTGCTGAATGATGCCCTGGGTCTTGCGGGCGATGGCCACGCCGTCGGCCAGGCGGGAGAGTTCGCTGGACAGCAAGACCATGTCGGCGGCGGCCTGGGCCGCTTCGGCGCCCTGGTCGATGGCGATGGAGACCTGAGCCTGAGCCAGCACCGGGGCGTCGTTGACGCCGTCGCCGGTCATGGCGACGATAGCCCCGGTTTGCTGCAATGCCTTGACGGCGTCGAGCTTGTTTTCCGGCAACATGCCGCCCCGCGCATCGTCAATACCCAGCCGGCCGGCCAGGGCCAGCGCATTGGCGCTACGGTCGCCGGAGAACAGGTGCAGGCGCACGCCCATGGCCTTCAGGCTATCGACCAGCTCGGCGGACTGGGCGCGTAACTCGTCGCCCAAGCCAAACCAGGCGATGACACCGGCCTGGTCGGCCAGGCCGACCAGGGTCAGATCGGCCGGTAACGGCGGCGGCTCGGCAACTATGAAGGCGGGTGAGCCAAGCCGGTAGGGATGGCCGTCAATGACGCCCTCGATGCCCTGACCGGCCAAGTAGCGGAGCTGGCTGGCGCTGTGGCCGGGGTGTTCGGCCGCCGCCCGGATGGCCACGGCCACCGGGTGGGTGGCGCCCTGCTCCAGGCTAGCGGCCAGGGCCAGGGCGGTTTCCCGGTCGCCGCGCACGATGTGCGTTGTGATTAGTCTGAATTCGCCGGTGGTCAGCGTACCGGTCTTGTCGAACACGAAATCGGTGGCGCGGGCCAGCGTCTCAAGGGCATGGCCGCGCGTGGCGAGCAGACCCATGCGGGTCAGCCGACCCATGGCGGCGGTCAGCGCAACTGGTGTTGCGAGGCCCAGTGCGCACGGGCAGGACACCACCAGGACCGAGACGGTGATCCATAAGGCCCGCTCGGGCGCCACAAAAAACCAATAGACGGCGACGGTAGTGGCGATGACCAGCAGACCCAGCACGAACCAGCCAGCGACCCGGTCGGCGGCCAGCGCCAGCCTGGGTTTCTCGGCCAGCGCCCGGTCCAGCAGGCGAACGATGCCGGACAGCACCGTATCGGCGCCAATCTTCTCGACCATTACCACCAGTGGGCTGGACAGGTTGATGGCGCCGCCGATGATCGGGCTGCCGTGGCGTTTGCGCACCGGGTGCGATTCGCCGGTGAGCAGCGATTCGTCGACGCTGGATTCGCCTTCCGCGACCGAGCCGTCGGCCGGGAAGCCTTCACCCGGTCCGACCAGGACGTGATCGCCGGGAACGAGTTTGGCGGCGGCGGCGATTTCTTCCTCACGGCTGTCCGGCCAGTTGGGCAGCCGAATGGCGGCGGCGGGGATCAGCTTGACCAGGGACTCGGCGGCCTCAGCCGATCGCTTGCGGGCATTCATCTCCAGAAAGCGGCCGGTAAGCAGGAAGAATACGAACATGGTTACCGAGTCGAAATAGACCACGCTGCCGCCGCTGAAGGTGGCATAGATGCTGGCGGCGTAGGCAGCGCCAACGCCCAGGGCCACCGGCACATCCATGCCGGCCCGCCGCAAGCGCAGGTCGCGCCAGGCGCCGAGAAAGAACGGCCAGGCCGAGTAGAACACCACCGGGGTGGTCAGCAACATGCTGGCCGCGCGCATCAGGGCCTGGACGTCCGACGTCATGGTGTTGGCACGCGCCATGTAGAGCGGGATGGCGTACATCATGACCTGCATCATGCCCAGGCCGGCGATGGCCAGGCGGCGAATGGCGGTTTCACGTTCCTTGCGGAACAGCGCTTCCTGACGGCCGGTGTCGAATGGGTAGGCCAGGTAGCCGATCTCCTGCACCGCCTGGAGGATATGGGAAAGCTCGATCCGGCTGTTGTCCCAGCGTACCCGTGCGCGATGGGTGGAAAAGTTGATGTCGGCGGCCAGCACGCCGGGCAGTTGTCTAAGGTGCCGCTCGTTCAGCCAGATGCAGGCGGCGCAGACGATGCCCTCCAGTATCAGGTTGGCCTCGCGAACATCGCCCTCGCTCTTCACGAAGCTTTGCTGGACCTCGGGCAGGTCATACAGCTTGAGCTGTTTAAGCTCATCCAGCGCGGCCTCGGGCGTCTTGGGCAGGTCGGTGCGCAGCCGGTAATAGTCGGCGTTGCCGGAATCGATGATGGTCTGGGCCACCGCCTGACAGCCGCGGCAGCAGGCGGGCCGGTCCTGGTCCGCAAAACGGATCGGATACGTCGTTCCCGTCGGGACGGCCTCGCCACAATGAAAGCAGCGCTCGGCAGCGGGGCGGGAAGGGGGGACGGCATTGGGCATGACCGCCATTTTAACGAATTAACTCCCGTACAATATGCGCATGGTCCCTTGGTTGACGTTGCATACCCCATTCCCGGCGCCCGGATCGGCCCCGGTCGCTGCCAACGGCCTGTTGGCGGCGGGCGCTGATCTGTCGCCCGAGCGGCTGCTGGCTGCCTACCGTCAGGGCATCTTCCCCTGGTTCGGCCCCGGCGAGCCCATCCTGTGGTGGTCGCCTGATCCGCGCATGGTGCTCTTTCCTGACGAATTCAAGCTGTCGCGTTCGCTGGCCAAGCGCTTGCGCCGACGCGATTATGAGGTGCGGGTCGATACCGCCTTCGAGGCGGTCATGCGGGCCTGCGCCGAGCCTAGGCCCGGCCAGCGCGCCAGTTGGATCGTGCCCGAGATGATAGAGGCCTATGGCCAGCTCCACACCCTGGGCTATGCCCATTCGGTCGAGACCTGGCTGGCCGGCGAGCTGGTTGGTGGTCTCTATGGCGTCTCGATAGGCCGGATGTTCTACGGTGAATCCATGTTCACCCGGGTCAGCGACGGCTCCAAGATCGCCTTCGCCCATCTGGTCGCGCAATTGCGCCGCTGGGAGTTCGGCTTGATCGACTGTCAGATGGAGACCAGGCACCTGGCCTCGCTGGGCGCCCGGCCGATTGCCCGGCGGGAATTCATGAGCCGGCTGGCGTTGTTGGTAAACTTGCCAAACGTGCCTGGACTATGGCGCTTTGACCATGACCTTACTGACTGAACTGCCCATACAACGCCTCCAGTTTTACCTGACGGCGCCCTATCCGTGCAGCTATCTGCCGGACCGGATGGCGCGTTCGCAAGTGGCTACGCCGGCTGGGCTGGTTGATACCCCCGTATTCGGCGAGCTGGTCCGGCTGGGTTTCCGGCGCAGTGGCCATTATGTCTACCGGCCCCGCTGCGACGCTTGTCAGGCCTGCTTGCCGGCGCGGGTGGCGGTGGCCGATTTTCAGCCTCGGCGCAGTCAGCGCCGCAATCAGGTGCGGAACCGGGACATCGATTGTGTATTGCATCCGCTGGAATTCAGCGAAGCGCACTATGACCTGTATCGGCGTTACCAGGCGGCCCGTCATGCCGGTGGCGGCATGGATATGGACGACCGCGAGCAATACCGGGCCTTTCTGTTGGCCAGCCAGGTGGACAGCGCACTGGCAGAATTTCGTCTGGATGGCCGGTTGGTCATGGTGAGTCTGATCGACCGCCTGCTGGATGGCCTGTCGGCGGTCTATACCTTCTACGAACCGGATTTGGCCAAGCGTGGGCTGGGTGTACACAACGTACTCACCCAGATACGACTGGCGGCGGGGCTCGACCTGCCTTACCTGTATCTGGGTTACTGGATTGAGAAAAGCCCGAAAATGGCCTACAAGTCCGATTACCAGCCGCTTGAGGTTTACCGGGATAGAGCCTGGCAAACGCCGGCCGAAACTGAAATGGAGCACGACTGATGGCCCGCTTGCCCGATGCCGCCGAGCAAATACTCAAGATGCATGCGCAGTTCATTCATGCCGTGGTGAGCGCCATTCACGACCGCTCGCTGATACCGCAACTACTGGATATGTTGCGGGAAGCTGAAAGCCGGGGCTGGGCGGTGATGGTGTCGGTGGTGCGCGAGATCATCGACGGCAAGCGGGAGCGTACCGTGTTGCTGGGCCTGGACGATGAGGACAAGGTGATCGTCGAGGCCATCCTGGCCGGTATCGACAACCCGGCCACGCTGCCGCCGATTGACGCCGGAGGTGATCCAGCCACGGCCGCGCCGGGCCTGGGGACCATGATCGCCCTGGCCAGTCGCGGCAATATGGAGGCCTTCACCACGCTGGCCAACATGGCCGAGCAGATGATGAAGGCCGGCGGCGACATGGCCCGACTGGGCGGCATCATGCGCCGCTTGATAAACGGCGAACGCGACGAGGCCGCGCTGACCCGAGGCATGGGTGAGGCAGGTCGCAAGCTGGTGCGCGACATCCTGACTGAACTCGGGAAAACCGTTTTGCATTGAGGCCATCTGGCGTGGCATCCTCACGGCCGTAGGCAGCGTGAAACAGACTAGGGGATATTCGAGCATGACCAAGAGCCATCAACATCCGACCGAGCAGGGACCCGCCTTCGAGAAGACCGGGACCCTGGACGAGGTCAAGCTGATGCCTGGTGATGCGCTGCAATTGCAGCAGATGGTGAAGGGTCAGCACGAGCGTCTGACGGTACGGGTCATCGGCGTCATGAAACCGCTCAGCGTGTTGGTCACCGCGCCGGTCGTCGAAGGTAAGCTGATCTTTATCCGCGAGGCGCAGCCCTTCCTGGTTCGGGCCTTTTCCGGACTCAATGTGTGCGCCTTTAAGACCCATGTGCTCAAGACCCACCACAGCCCGTTCCCATATCTGCATCTGGCCTATCCCGACAGCATAGAGATCATGCGCATCCGCAAGGCCGTGCGGGCTGAGGTGCAACTCATCACGGCCATCCTCGACCAGGAAGGCGGCAAGCAGATCGCCGCAGGCCGGATCGTCGATCTGAGCGTGGGCGGCGCGCGCATCATGGCCAACAATCCCTTCGGCGAAAAGGATCAGATCGTTTTCCTCTCGTTCAAGGTCAAGCTGGACGACATCGAGGAATACATTCAAACCACGGCGGTCATTCGCGCCATCGGCCAGGAAGACGATGAGCATGGTCAAAAGGTCACAGTGGTGGGGGTGCAATTTGAAGCCCTATCCCAGGGCAATCGCTTGCTCATCATGCATCTGGTCTACCAGTTCTTGCTCAAGGAAACCGATTATGCGCATCTATCATGACCTGCTGCGCCATGTGCTTGAACAGGGTACACGCAAGGCCGACCGCACCGGCACCGGGACGATTTCAGTATTCGGCCATCAGATGCGCTTTGATCTGGCGGCCGGCTTTCCCCTGCTGACCACCAAGAAGGTGCACCTCAAGTCGGTGATCCATGAACTGCTCTGGTTTCTCCGGGGCGATACCAATATCCCAATACCTGAAGGACAACGGCGTTTCTATCTGGGACGAATGGGCGGATGCGAACGGCGAGCTCGGCCCCATCTATGGTTACCAGTGGCGCAACTGGCCGGCACCGGACGGCCGCCATATCGACCAGATTGCCGAAGTGCTGGAGACTCTCAAGAACAACCCGGACTCGCGCCGCATTATCGTTTCGGCCTGGAACGTCAGCGACATTCCCAACATGAAGCTGCCGCCCTGCCACGCCTTCTTCCAGTTCTATGTCGCCGACGGCAAGTTGTCCTGCCAGCTCTACCAGCGCAGCGCCGACATCTTTCTGGGCGTGCCGTTCAACATCGCCAGCTATGCCCTGCTGACCCTGATGATGGCGCAGGTGACCGGCCTCCAACCTGGCGATTTTGTCCACACACTGGGCGATGCCCACATCTACCTGAACCACCTGGAGCAGGTGAACCTGCAACTCAGCCGCGATTGCCGCCCGCTGCCTACTATGCGGCTGAATCCTCAGGTAACCGACCTGTTCGCCTTCAAGTACGAGGACTTTAGCCTCGAAGGCTACGACCCGCATCCGGGCATCAAGGCCCCCGTCGCGGTGTAAAAAACTGTGAGGAGTGAAGGGGAAAGTATGAAACCGAGGTTGAGTCTGATCGTTGCCATGGCTCGTAACCGGGTGATCGGCATCGACAACACGCTGCCCTGGCATCTGCCCGAAGACCTCAAGCACTTCAAGGCGCTGACGATGGGGCACCACCTCATCATGGGCCGCAAGACCTACGAATCGATCGGTCGGCCCCTACCGGGGCGAACCACGGTGATTGTCAGCCGCGACCCCACTTACCGGGCGGCAGGCTGTCTCACTGCCGGTTCAGTGGCGGAGGCGATTGCCCTATGCCAAGGCGACGATGAGATTTTTTTCGTGGGCGGCGCCAGTCTGTATGGTCAGGCACTGCCGTTTGCGCAGCGGCTATACCTGACCGAGATTCAGCAGGATTATGCCGGCGATGCCTATTTCCCTGCGTTCGTGCGTGCGGACTGGCGCGAGGCATCGAGGACGCACCATGTCAGCGAGGGCGGTCTGGGCTATGACTTTGTGGTCTACGAACGCCAATAGGCCAAATAATTTCGGCCACAAAAAAGCGCGGACTGGCCGCGCTTTTTTGTCTGGCTAGACAGCTTACTTCAGGCTGACAATCCAGTCGGCGATGGCAGCTGCGTCGGCGGCAGCCTTGGGCTGGGCCATCATGGGCATCTTGCCATACTTGCCCTTGCTGCCCTTTTCGATGGCGGTAAGAATGGTGGCCTTGTCGCTCTTGGCGGCGATGTCTTTGAAGGTGGGGCCCATCTTCTTGGCGCTGACGTCATGGCAGGTCAGACAGCCGTTCTTCTTGGCCAGTTCGTCACCACCGGCAGCCAGGGCGGAACCGGCGGCGAACAGGGCGATAGCGGCAACAGCAGCGGAAATCTTTTTCATCTGTAGTCCTTTCGAGGCAATAGGGGTTAAGGAATTTGAAGCGGGGTCATTGTAAAACAAAAAAAGTTAATTTTTGCTTAAGAATTTTGATTCAAATCAACCTTGAAGTAGTGATTTGATACTAATTCAGCACAAGGTGGCTGATGAACGAGTATGTGTGCCATCAGATCACGCCGGGAATGACCTGTTTGGTGACCGCCACGGCGATGATGTAGCCAATGGTGGCCAGCGCGGCGATGAAGTAGATAGTGCGCTGACCCTTGGTCCGGCCGCGTTTGAGGGCCATGGCGCCGAGGTATATATAGAGCAGCAGGCCAAAAATCTTGACCAGCAGCCAGGGGTGGACGAGCGGGTTGAGGCCGCCGGCGATCAACATACCGATGGCGGCGACGAACAGCAGTGTGTCGTTGAGGTGCGGCACGACCTTGACCCAGCGGTCTTGCAGCCGGGGCGAGTCGAGCAACATCCAGATGCCGCGGGTGACAAACAGGCCGAAGGTGATGTAGACGGTGCCGACGTGGATGAGGCGGAGCAGGGCGTATTCCATGGTTAACTCAATGTTTTGCAGTAGTTGATGAGGCCATTGGTGGAGGCGTCGTGGCCACGCACCGGAGCGGCGTTCTTGATCTCGGGCAGGATGACCTTGGCCAGTTGCTTGCCCAACTCGACACCCCACTGGTCGTAGGAGTTGATGTTCCAGATCACGCCTTGGACGAACACCTTGTGCTCGTACAGGGCGATCAGCCGGCCCAGGGTGCGCGGCGTCAGCCGGCGGTAGAGCAGGGTGTTGGTGGGCCGGTTGCCGGGAAAGACCTTGTGCGGCAGCAGGTCCTTGATCTCGTCTTTGGCGAGTCCAGCTGCGGCCATCTCGGCGCGCGCCTCGGTGGCAGTCTTGCCTTTCATCAGCGCCTCGGTTTGGGCGAAGCAGTTGGCGAGCAGGATCGCGTGCTGGTCGGCGACCGGATTTGCGCCCTCGGCGGCGGCCAGGAAGTCGCACGGCACTAATTTCGTCCCCTGGTGGATGAGTTGGTAGAAGGCATGTTGCCCATTGGTGCCCGGCTCGCCGAACAGCACTGGCCCGGTGGAGACCTTGACCGGGTGGCCATCGCGGCCGATCGACTTGCCGTTGGACTCCATGTCCAGTTGTTGCAGGTAGGCCGGAAAGCGCGCCAGGTATTGGTCGTAGGGCAGCACGGCATAGCTTTGCGCGTCCCAGAAGTTGTTGTACCAGAGGCCGATCAGGGCCATGACCACTGGTATGTTCTTGTTGAGAGGGGCGGTGCGAAAGTGTTCGTCCAGGTCGAAGCCGCCGGTCAGCAGCGCCTCGAAATGATCCATGCCGACATAGAGCGCGATGGGCAGGCCGATGGCCGACCAGAGTGAATAGCGGCCGCCGACCCAGTCCCAGAAGCCGAACATGTTGGCGGTGTCGATGCCGAAGCGGGCGACCTCGGCGGCGTTGGTGGAGACGGCGACGAAGTGTTTCGCCACGGCGTCCTTGCGCTTCGCCGCCTTGAGGAACCAGGCCCGGGCGGCCTGGGCGTTGGCCAGGGTTTCCTGGGTGGTGAAGGTCTTCGAGGCGATGACAAATAGCGTGGTCTCTGGCTGCACCCGCTTCAGCACCTCGGCCAGATGGCTCGGGTCGACATTGGAGACAAAGTGGGCGTTCAGGCCCTTCTTGGCATACGGGGTCAGCGCCTGGCAGACCATGGCCGGGCCGAGATCGGAGCCGCCGATGCCGATGTTGACGATGTCGGTGATCCGCTCACCGCTGTAGCCCAGCCATTTGCCGGCGCGTACCTGGCCGACGAAACCGCGCATCTGTTTCAACACCCGGCGCACGTCCGGCATAACGTCATGGCCATCGACCAAAACTGGCCGGTCGGAGCGGTTGCGTAGCGCGGTATGGAGCACGGCGCGGTCTTCGGTGAGGTTGATGCGGTCGCCGTTGAACATCGCCGCACGCATCATCTCGACGCCATTTTCTCTGGCCAGGCGAAGCAGCAACTTCATGGTCTCGGCCGTGACCAGATTCTTCGAGTAGTCGAACAGCAGGTCATCGAGGGTGAGGGAAAAACGGTCAAAACGCTTTTTGTCTTGGGCGAACAGGTCGCGCAGATGCCGGTTGTTCCAGGTCTTGCGGTGGGCCTTGAGGGCTTGCCAGGTGGTGGTCGCGGGCATGTTGGGGGGAGCCGTTGTTGATTTAGACGCGAGTATACCCCGAGGCGGGCGGCCTATCGCCGCCCAACGGCCGGGTCAGTCGAGGCTAAGGATGATCCCGGCCAGGGGCGGCAAGGTGATTACCAGGGAGTGGCCGAAGCCCATCCAGGGTTGCTCTTCAGCCAACAGGCCGGCGCCGTTGCCGGCGTTGGAGCCGCCGTACCACTCGGAATCGCTGTTGAAGATTTCCCGCCACAGACCACCGGCCGGACAGCCGATGCGATAGCCGTCGCGGGGAATGGGCGTGAAGTTGAAGGCACAGATCACGGCGCGGCCCTGCCGGTCGCGGCGCAGATAGGAAAGTACGGACTGGTCAGCGTCGTGGCAATCGATCCAGGCGAAACCGTCGTGGTTGAAGTCCAGTTCATGCAGTTGCGGCAAATGCCGATAGAGCCGATTCAGGTCGCGCTGGCAGTGCTGCACACCTTCGTGCCAGTGGCTTTGCAACAGACCCCAGTCCAACTCCCAACCCGCGTTCCACTCGCGGCCCTGGCCGAACTCGTTGCCCATGAAGTTGAGCTTCTTGCCGGGGTTGGTCATCTGATAGGTCGACAGCAGGCGCAGGTTGGCGAACTGCCGCCAGGCGTCGCCCGGCATCTTGCCCAACAACGAACCCTTGCCATGTACGACTTCATCGTGCGAGAAGGGCAAGATGAAATTTTCGGAGTAGGCATAGAGTTGGCCGAAGGTCAGGCTGTTTTGGTGATAACGGCGGTAAATCGGGTCGAGGCTGATGTAATTCAGCGTGTCGTTCATCCAACCCATGTTCCACTTCATCGAGAAGCCCAGGCCGCCGACATAGGTGGGGCGGGAAACCATAGGCCAAGCAGTCGATTCCTCGGCAAAGGTCAGTGCGCCGGGGTAGCGTTCATGGACCATGGCGTTCATTTCGCGCAGGAAATCAATGGCCTCCAGGTTTTCGCGGCCGCCATATTTGTTGGGTAGCCATTCGCCCGCCTTGCGCGAGTAATCCAGGTAGAGCATCGAGGCCACTGCATCGACCCTGAGACCGTCGAAGTGCAGTTCGCGCAGCCAGAAATCGGCGGAGGCGAGCAGGAAACCTTTTACCTCGTTACGGCCGTAGTTGAAGATGTGGGTGCCCCAGTCCTGATGCACGCCCAGGCGCGGGTCAGCGTGTTCGTACAGGGCGGAGCCGTCGAACCGGGCCAGGGCCCAGTCGTCCATCGGGAAGTGGCCGGGCACCCAGTCCAGTATCACGCCCAGACCGGCCCGGTGGCAGGCATCGACCAGGTATTTCAGGTCGTCGACCGTGCCGAACCGGGCGGTGGCGGCGAAATAGCCGGTGGTCTGATAGCCCCACGATTCGTCCAGCGGGTGTTCGGTCAGCGGCATGAACTCGACGTGGCTGTAGTTCATGTCTTGAAGGTAAGGGACCAGTGCGTCGGCCAGTTCTCGATAGCTGTAATAGCGGCCATCCGGGTGGCGGCGCCAGGAACCGGCATGAACCTCGTAGATATTGAACGGGGCATGCAGCCAGTCGGCCTTGGCCCGCGTCTCCAGCCAGTCGCCATCGTGCCATTCGAAGCTGGACGGTTGGGGCACGACCGCCGCTGTGCCGGGGCGAGGCTCGAAACATTGGCCATAGGGATCGGCCTTGACCCGAATCTCGCCGCTGCCGGCGTTGCGAATCTCATACTTGTACAGGTCGCCCGGTTTCATGCCGGGGATGAACAGTTCCCACACGCCAGAACCGCCGCGGACCCGCATCATGTGGCTACGGCCATCCCAGCGGTTGAACTGGCCGACCACCGAGACCCGCTCGGCGCTGGGCGCCCAGACCGCGAAACCGACGCCATCGACGCCTTCGTGGTTGACCACGTGGCTGCCCAAGGTCCGGTAGGCCTCCAGCAGCCGGCCCTCATTGAACAGGTAGAGTTCCTGTTCGCCGAGCATGGGCGGGAAGGTATAGGGGTCGGTAATCTCGAAGGTCTTGCCGTCTTCCTGAACACGCAGGCGGATCGGTCGCGCCGGCGCTTGCTTGCCACGCCATTCGAACAGGCCGCGCTTGTCCTTCAGGGTTAAGGGTTGTTCGCCATCGGCCAGCAGCATGACCACCGCCTCGGCATGGGGACGCAGCACTCTCAAGATCGGCGCGCCACCCTCGCTATGCAGTCCCAGAAACGAGAATGGATCGTGATGGCGGGCTTGCAGTATGCGTTCAAGGAGGGTCAGGGACATGATTTAAGATGGCTTCTGTAACAGGGAACCGATAATTTTGTCGGCCGTCGATAATGGTCTGATCGTGGGTTAGCGCAATGTCATTTCAGACTCGCTTGTCTCGTACTATATATGAAAGCGGCGGCATGGCTAGTATCGTTATGCCGAGGCTATGATGTCGTCAAACCGAATAAAGGGGCGTTCCGTGCTGCAAAAAGATCAACCGCGTTTTGTTAGTCTGCTTACCAAAAATACTGTCGCGCTCATCCTCGCCGGGGGCCGCGGCAGTCGGCTGAGAGACCTCACCAACTGGCGGGCTAAGCCGGCGGTGCCGTTTGGCGGTAAATTCCGGATCATCGATTTTCCGCTTTCCAACTGCATCAACTCGGGTATCCGCCGTATCGGGGTGTTGACCCAGTACAAGGCGCACAGCCTCATCAAGCATGTGCAGCGCGGCTGGGGTTTCCTGTCCGGCGAGTTCAACGAGTTCGTCGAATTGCACCCTGCATCCCAGCGGTTGAACGACGATACCTGGTATCGGGGCACGGCCGATGCCATTTATCAGAACCTGGACATCCTGCGGGTCTACAAGCCTGAGTATGTGCTAGTCCTGGCCGGCGACCACGTCTACAAGATGGACTATGGTGAGATGCTGGCCAGCCATGTGCGTTCGGGCGCCGATATGACCGTGGCCTGTATCGAGATGGCGGTGGCCGAGGCGGCGGGGGCCTTTGGCGTGATGACCGTGGATGACGATCATCGGGTGACCGACTTTACCGAGAAACCGGCCGAACCGACCTCGATGCCGGGCAAGCCGGGCGTCGCGCTTTGTTCCATGGGCATCTATATCTTCAACGCCTCGTTCCTGTATGAGCAATTGATCTACGATGCTGACGATGCCAAATCGGAACACGATTTTGGCAAGAACATCATCCCGCATTTGATCCGCAGCGGTTATCGGCTGTTCGCCCACAGCTTCAACGACAGTTGCGTCCATGGCGTGGACGAACCGCCCTACTGGCGCGATGTGGGAACCGTCGATGCCTATTGGGAGGCGAATCTTGACCTGGCTAGTATCCTCCCGGACCTGAATCTGTATGACCGGGATTGGCCGATCTGGACCTATCAGGAGCAATTGCCGCCCGCCAAATTCGTGTTCGACACCGATGGCCGGCGCGGCATGGCGGTCGATTCGATGGTCTCCGGCGGCTGCATCATCAGCGGCGCCGTGGTGCGTCGGTCAGTTTTGTTCTCCAACGTTCATGTGCGTGAAGGCGCTTCACTCGACCGGGCAGTGATCCTGCCCGACGTCCGCATCGGCCAGGGCGTCGTGCTCAAGAACGTCGTGGTCGACAAGGGCTGCACGATTCCTGACGGCGCCCAGATCGGCGTCAATGCCGAAGAAGACCGCCAGCGCTTTTACGTGACTGAAAAGGGCGTGACTCTGGTGACCCCGGAGATGATAGGCCAGGACAGGCATCACTTCCGGTAGGTAGTGGGTCAATGGCGGCCATGGGCTCCTAGGTTTGCCAACCGCTTACTTCAGCAGATTTGCAAATTGTGTCCTGACTTTCGCTACTTTGGGCGCGACTACGAACTGGCAGTAGGGCTGGTGCGGATTGTTGGCGAAGTAATCCTGGTGATAAGCCTCGGCTGGCCAGAAGACGCCGGCTTGCATGACCTCGGTGACTATGGGGCTGGAATAGGCGCCGGCGAGTGCGGCGATCATGGCCTCGGCGGCGGCCTTCTGTTCCGGCGTGTGCCAGAAGATGGCCGAGCGGTACTGGCTGCCGACGTCGTTGCCCTGTCGGTTGAAGGAGGTCGGATCGTGGATCGCGAAGAAGACTTCGAGCAGGTCGCGGTAGCCGATTACGGCAGGGTCGAAGTGGATTTGCACCACCTCGGCATGGCCTGTGTCGCCGCTGCATATCTGTTCGTAACTGGGCTGCGCCAGCGATCCGCCCAGGTAGCCTGAAACCACTTTATCAACACCCTTGAGTGCGGCAAAGCCGGCCTCCAGACACCAGAAGCAACCGCCTGCGAAGGTGGCCGTTTCGCTCATGTCTTGCCCTTGTCCATGATCTTGGCGTTGAACCGCTCGGTGTCGATCACATAGCGTTCGTGCCTGCCCCGGCTGATGATCTCGATGCCGTCGTCGGCCTCGGTTTCGAATACCAGCCGGCGGCCATCGACCTCGATCAGTTTTACCCGCGCGGTCACGGTCATGCCGGCCGGGGTGGCGGCCTCGTGGCTCATATCGACATGGGTGCCGACGGTTTGCTCGCGTGGCCAGTCGAGGTGTGGGATGACTGATTGCAGGCAGGCCCATTCGACGAAACCGACCATGAAACCGGTGGCAAATACCGGTGGCATGGTCTGGAATTCGGCCGCTTCAGGATACAGGCCGGGTACCATTTTGCTGTCTGGGAGGGTGAAGCTGAGGCTGTGGCAGATGCCGGGTTTCAAGGTGTCTTTCATATCGGCGCCAGTAGTTGTTCCGACAGACGCGCCCAATAGCTGGCGCCCAGGGCGAGGATGTCGTCGTTGAAGTCATAGTGCGGGTTGTGCAGCAGGCAGCCGCCTTCGCCCAGGCCGTTGCCGATCCAGACGTAGCAGCCGGGCCGCTCATGTAAGAAGTAGGCGAAGTCGTCGGCGCCCATGGAGGGGCTGAGGTTGGTGCGGACGTTGCCTTCGCCGACCAGGCTGGCCGCAACCCGCCGGCAGGCATCCGCTTCGGTCGCGCTGTTGACCGTGGGCGGGTAGCCGCGTCGATAGTCGAGACCGATCTTTACGCCGTAGGTGGCGCCGATGCCATTGCAGATTCGTTCCATGGCCGCCTCGGCGGTATCGCGCAGGTCGTTGCGGAAGGCGCGCAGGGTGCCGCCGATACGGACCTCATCGGGGATGATGTTGTAGGCCTCGCCAGCCTGGAAGCGGGTGATCGACAGGACCACTGAATCGAGCGGGTCGATGTCGCGGCTGACCACGCTTTGCAGGGCCTGAACCAAAGCGGCGCCGGCCAGCACCGGGTCGCGGCCCTGATGCGGCATGGCGGCGTGGGCACCGTGGCCGCGCACCACGATGTCGAACTGGTCGGCGCAAGCCATGACCGGGCCGCTGTGTACCGCGAACTGGCCGACGGGCAGGCCCGGCCAGTTGTGCATGCCATACACGGTGTCCATCGGGAAACGCTCCAGCAAACCCTCCTCGATCATGACCCGGGCGCCACCCACGGTCTCCTCGGCGGGCTGGAAGATGAAATAGATCGTGCCATCGAACTGGCGGGTTTCGGCTAGATATTCCGCCGCGCCCATAAGCATGGCGGTGTGGCCGTCATGGCCGCAGGCGTGCATCCGACCATCGTGCTGGGACCGATGAGGAAAGCTGTTCTGCTCGTGGAGCGGCAAGGCGTCCAGGTCGGCGCGCAGGCCGATGGCGCGCGCGCTCGATCCGACCTTCAGCATACCGACCAGGCCGGTTTCGGCCAGGTCTCGGTAGACTTCAATACCGGCGAGCGTGAGTATAGATGCCACCAGGTCGGCTGTGCGCCGTTCCTCGAAGGCGAGTTCCGGGTGGGCGTGCAGGTCGTGCCGCCAGGCGGCCAGGCGGCTACGGTTCTTTTGCAGTGCGGGAATCGTTTCCATGATATTCGGGATAGTGTCGTGCAGGCTCGGTAGGCGAGATTAGGCCAGCTTGGTCAGGAAATCCAGCGCTCCGATTGCAACGCTCTGGTATGTGCTCGATCCAGTACTCTCCGCCCTTTATGCTATCTTTCCAGTCATGAAAAGCGCGAGGATGCCGCCATGGTGAATATCGCCCAACTTCTCCAGGTTATGGCGCGGATGGATGCCTCTGACCTGTTTTTCTCTGCGGGCGCCCGTGTCAGTATCAAGATCGAGGGCTTGATCCGGCCCATCGCCTCGCCTGAGCTCACTCCTGAAGACGTGCATATCCTGGCCTATTCGATCATGAGCCAAGAGCAGATTCGTCGTTTCGAAGCTAATTGGGAGATGAACTTTGGCTATGGTGCGAGCGGACTAGGGCGCTTCCGGGTCAATGTCTTCCGTCAGCGAGGGGCTGTGGCCATGGTGATTCGTCGCCTATCGGCGAATATTCCGGAACTGGCCGATCTGGGTTTGCCGCCGGTGCTGTCGCAACTGGCGATGGCGCGGCGTGGGATGATCCTGGTGGTGGGAGCGACCGGCTCCGGTAAATCGACCACCATGGCCTCCATGGTGTCGCACCGCAACGCCCGTCAGGCCGACCATATACTGACCATCGAAGACCCCGTTGAATTTGTTTTCAAGCACCAGAAGTCGATCGTCAATCAGCGTGAAGTGGGCACCGATACCGAGTCATATCAAAGCGCGCTGCTGAATGCCCTGCGCGAGTCGCCGGACATGATTATGGTCGGCGAGATACGCGAGCGCGAGACCATGCAGGAGGTGATTAATTTCTCCAATACCGGTCACCTCTGTCTGTCCACGCTTCATGCCATCAACGCCCACCAGGCGCTGACTCGGATGCTGAACTTCTTCCCGCTGGAGAATCGTTCGACCGTCCTGTTTGACCTGGCGGCCTGTCTGCTGGGCATCGTCGGCCAGCGCCTGGTACGCTGCACCGATGGTCATCGCGTCCCGGTGGTCGAGGTTTTCATCGCCGACTATCACATGAAACAGCTCATCCGGGAAGGCCGCCTGGATGAGCTGAAGGATATGATGGAACGGGGTGGCAGCGAGTCGATGCAAAGCTTCGATCAGGCCATCATCAAGCTGTACCAGACCGGTCGGATCGATTTCGAGGAGGCCAAGGCCAATGTCGACTCGCCCCGACAGTTCCATTTGCTGGCCTATGGTGAGGCGGGCGGAGCGGCGTTGTCGGTCGAGGCGACCGATCCGACGGCCAGCCGCTGTCAGAGCGAGCCATTGCCGGCAATCGAGATGCCTGGTTAAGGGGGAATCAAGATGACGACTGCCCAGAAAATGGTCGCTGGGGTCGAGCAACTGGCCTCGCTGCCCGCAGTGTATTCCCAGGTCAGGTCGGTGCTCGACAACCCCGACAGTTCGGTCAACGATCTAGCCAATGTGGTGGCGGCGGACGCGGGCCTGACGGTGCGTTTGCTGCACGTGGTCAATAGCGTCTACTTTGGCCTGATGAGCCGGGTCGATACGGTATCGCGGGCAGTCGGCGTGTTGGGTATGCAGCAGGTGCATGACATCGTTCTGGCAACCTCGGTTTCTGCCATGTTCAAGGGCATGAGCCCGGCCAGTATGAACATGACCCGATTCTGGAGCGATAGCGTGCTGCGCGCACTGATCGCCCGGACCGGGGCGGAAATGGTACGGGCCGGCGATCTGGAACGTTTCTTCGTGTCTGGCCTGCTGGCGGACCTCGGCCATCTGGTGATGTATCAGGTCGAACCCAAGTTAGCCGAACAGGCGCAAAGGCAATCCGAACTGGAGGCTATGCCTCTGGCCGAGGCCGAACGCGCGCTGCTAGGCTGTGACTATGCCCAGGTTGGCGCGGCGCTGACGGCGAAGTGGAATCTTCCACCGCGCCTCTGCGCCGCCATTGGCGCTCAGATTCAACCGGCATCGGCGCCGGAGGCATTCCAGCCTGATGCCGGCCTGCTTAACCTGGCCCGGATCATGGTGGACGGTATGGCACGCAAACTGGAAAACAACGCGATCGCGCCGTTAGTTGCTGACCATGTGTGGCAACTGACTGGGCTCAAACCCGCCAATGTATCGACGATCCGACTGCTTGCGGAAATGAACCACAGCGAGGTCGTAGGTCTGTTTTTTCCCCAGATCGACCAGGGCGGGTGAATGATTACGCGGAACTGCGTTGGCCGCGTTCAGCTTGAAATATGGTCGGGGTGAGAGGATTCGAACCTCCGGCCTCCACGTCCCGAACGTGGCGCTCTACCAGGCTAAGCTACACCCCGAATTTTGCTTCAATGGTCTCGGTTGACCGCGAAGGCCGGCAATTCTAGCAAAGCCTGCTTGTAAATGCCATCCGGCAAACAGCTTAACTCGGCGCAGGCCATTTCGGCTTCTAGCCGGGCGCAGTCCATGGTGTAGTCCAAGGCGCCCGTCGACTGGATGGCTTGCATGATCGCATCGAATTCGTCGGCATTGCCGTTCTCGATGGCGCGCCGCACGCTGGCCGCCTGTTCCGGGGTGCCGACGTTCATGACGTGAAGCAGTGGCAGGGTGGGTTTACCTTCGGCCAGGTCATCGCCGACGTTCTTGCCGGTGACGTCGGCATTGCCGGAGTAATCGAGTACGTCATCCACCAGTTGAAAGGCAGTGCCTAGGTGCATACCGTAACGGCCCAGTGCCGCCTCGACCGATGGGTCTGCGCCGCTAACGATGGCGCCCAGACGGCCGGAGGCCTCGAACAGCTTGGCCGTCTTGTAGTGGATGACTTGTAGGTAGGCCGCTACGGTGATGTTCGGGTCGTTGCAGTTCATGAGCTGCAAGACCTCGCCCTCGGCGATGGTGTTGGTGGCGTCGGCCAGCACTTCCATGATGTGCATGTCGTGGACCCCGACCATCATCTGGAAGGCGCGCGAATAGAGGAAATCGCCGACCAGAACGCTGGCGGGGTTGCCGAACACGGCGTTGGCCGTATCCCGGCCTCGGCGCAGCGCGGAGGCATCGACCACGTCGTCGTGCAGTAGGGTCGCGGTGTGGATGAATTCCACCACGGCGGCGAGTTCGTGGTGATGGCGGCCTTGATAACCCAAGGCCTTGGCGCACAGCACCACCATGGCCGGCCGCAGGCGCTTGCCGCCGGCGGCAATGATGTATTCCGCTACTTGACGGACCAGAACCACTTCGGAGTGCAGCCGCACGCGAATAACCCGGTCCACTTCGGACATGTCGGCGCTCAATAGATCGGTCAGTGGATTGGCGGTCACGCGGGAGATACTCAAGTTACCGTGGGTCGGAGGCGGTTGAAGAGTGAAAGTCATGCCGTTGGTTGTAAAGCGCCCGACCACCGGCCTATTCGATTACGGCGGATTATCGCATATTTTTTAGCGTGCATTTTCTGCGCTACTGGCCAATAGCGAGTTGGTACAAGACTTGGCTTTGACATAAAAACCTAAAAAGTTTAGTATCCGCGCCCTTATGCTCGCACGATCGACGGTTGATCCCCTACGTTTCGCTCACACCAGCGAAAGCATCACCGGTAAAGTGCCGCTCGCCAAGTTTGACCGGCTGGTGGATGGCCTGGTTTCGGACCAGGGAAAGGTCCAATTCAGGCTACAAGGCGGGGCGGATTCGGGGCGACCGGTTTTGCGTTTGCAAATCGATGCGGCGGTGACGTTGCGTTGCCAGTATTGCCTGGAGCCTTATCGGCACGAACTGCGGATCGAGCGGGTTCTACCGCTGGCTCGCAATGAAGCGGAGTTGGCGCGTTGGGAACGAGACGATCCGTTGTTGGATGCGTTGCTGGCTGTCCCATCGCTAGATGTGCTGGCGTTGATAGAAGATGAAATTTTACTCAGCCTGCCCGTGGCGCCCCGGCATTTGGACGGCGATTGCGGTGGTGTAGGCGCTTAAGTTATTGCAAGGAGTTACGACATGGCTGTTCAGCAGAATAAAAAATCCCCGTCCAAGCGTGGTATGCACCGCGCTCATGATTTTCTGACCAATCCGCCGACCGCTGTGGAGCCGACCACAGGCGAGGTGCATCTGCGTCACCACATCAGCCCCAACGGTTATTATCGTGGCCGCAAAGTGCTCGACACCAAGGCTGACAACTCCTGAGCCATTTCCGGCAACGATGCCCGTTCTGAATGGGCATAGCGGATATGCGCGAAATCAATATCGCCATCGATGCCATGGGGGGCGATCACGGTCCCCATATTACTGTCCAGGCCGCACTTGAGGTTTTGGCACTGGAGCAGGGCGTCAATATCATTCTGGTCGGTTTGGAGGGCGTGCTTGTCGCCGAGTTGCGGGCGCGCAAGGCCGTTATCGGCCCGCGTCTTCGAATCCACCACGCCTCCGAAGTGGTCACTATGGACGACCCTCTGACGCTCGCGTTGCGCGGCAAGAAAGATTCATCCATGCGCGTGACCGCTGACCTGGTCAAGCGGGGCGAGGCCGATGCTGGCGTTTCAGCCGGTAACACCGGCGCTCTCATGGCGGTGTCGCGTTTCGTGCTGAAAACCTTGCCCGGCATCGACCGGCCGGCCATCGCCACAGCCCTGCCGAGTCAGAAGGGCCGTACCTATATGCTCGACTTGGGCGCGAATGTCGATTGCACGCCCGAGCACCTGCTGCAATTCGGCATCATGGGCTCGGCCCTGGCCGCCGTCACCGAACATAAGGAAGCCCCCAGCGTCGGCTTGCTGAACATCGGCGAAGAGGCCATCAAAGGCAACGACATTGTCAAGCAGGCGGGTGAGTTGCTTGGCGCCAGCGGCCTGAATTTTCATGGCAACGTCGAAGGCGACGACATCTACAAGGGGACCGTGGATGTCGTGGTCTGCGATGGTTTCGTCGGCAACGTCGCGCTGAAGACCTCAGAGGGGCTGGCCAAATTGATTACCGAGGAACTGCGCCGCCAGTTCAAACGCAATGTTTTCTCGCGCCTGACCGGGCTTATCGCCCTGCCGGTGATTCAGGCCTTCAAGCGCAAGATGGATCCGCGTTCTTATAACGGCGCCTCGCTGCTGGGCCTCAACGGCATCATTATCAAGAGCCACGGCTCGGCCGACGTGTTCGCCTATCGGCACGCCATCCTGCAAGCTATCGAGGAAGTGCGCGGCGGTTTGCTGCGCCGGATCGCCGATCAGGTTGGCGCCTACAATTCCACCCATGTGCAACATGAACAAGATGAAGGGATCATGGCGTGAACGATGACTCTAATACGATTTATTCCCGAGTGAGCGGCACGGGCAGCTATCTGCCCGCCAGGGTTCTGACCAACGCCGATCTGGAAAAGCAGATAGAGACCAACGATGCCTGGATCGTCGAACGTACCGGCATCCGGGAACGTCATATCGCCGCCGAGGGCGAGCTGACCAGCGACCTGGCGCTCAAAGCGGCCGAAAAGGCTATCGAAGCGGCGGCTATCGATGCCGCCGAAATCGGCCTCATCATCGTCGCCACTACTACGCCGGACCGGGTCTTCCCGAGTACGGCCTGCGCGCTCCAGGCCAAATTAGGCATCGAGAACGGCTGCCCGGCCTTCGACGTGCAGGCGGTATGCAGCGGTTTTGTCTATGCCATAACCATCGCCAACCAATTCATCAAGTCCGGGCAGGTCAAGTATGCCCTCGTGGCCGGCGCCGAAACCCTGTCGCGCATCACCGACTGGTCGGATCGCGGCAACTGTATCCTGTGGGGTGACGGAGCGGGCGCTGTGGTGCTCAAGGCCAGCGAGGAACCGGGCATTATCTCTACCCACATTCACGCCGATGGTCGTTACCAGGACCTGTTATTTGTGGATGGCGGCGTCTCCCTGAAGAAGACCGGCGAGAGCCATATACACATGTCCGGCAACGCCGTGTTCAAGATGGCGGTGAAGACCTTGGATGCCATCGTCGACGAAACCCTGGAAGCCAACGGTCTGGTCAAGGACGACATCGACTGGCTGGTACCGCACCAGGCTAATATCCGCATCATCCAGGCTACCGCGAAGAAGTTGGGCATGGGTATGGAAAACGTAGTGGTGACGGTTGACCGGCAAGGTAATACCTCGGCCGCATCCATCCCGCTGGCCTTCGATACCGCCGTGCGGGACGGCCGCATCAAGTCCGGCGAGACTATCCTGATGGAAGCCTTCGGCGGCGGCTTCACCTGGGGTTCGGTGCTGCTGCGTTTCTGAAAAACAGGTTCAAGAAGATGACGCTTGCTTTCGTATTTCCAGGCCAAGGTTCGCAATCAGTCGGCATGATGGCCGCCTACGGCGATGCCGCCGCGATTCGCGATACCTTTGCCGAGGCCTCCGATGCGTTGGCCATTGATCTGACCGGGATGATCGCTGAAGGCCCGGCCGAAGCCCTCAACCAGACCGTCAATACTCAGCCCGCGATGCTGGCCGCCGGGGTCGCGGTATATCGTCTCTGGCTGACGCTGGGCGGCGCGCAACCGGCGCTGATGGCAGGCCACAGCCTGGGCGAATACACAGCGCTGACCTGCGCCGGCGCCCTGAATTTCGCCGATGCCTTGAGGCTGGTGCGTCTGCGCGCCGAGGCCATGCAATCGGCCGTTCCAGATGGCGTTGGCGCCATGGCGGCGATACTGGGACTCGACGACGATGCCATACGTGCGGTCTGTGCCGAGGCCGCTCAGGGCGAGGTTCTGGCGGCGGTCAACTTCAACTCGCCTGGCCAGGTGGTGATCGCCGGCCACAAGACAGCGGTCGACCGGGGCTGCGCCCTGGCCAAGCAAAGGGGCGCCAAACGGGCATTACCCTTGCCGGTCTCGGTGCCATCCCATTGCGACCTGATGAGGCCGGCAGCGGAAAAGCTGCTAGTCGCCATGAACGCCATCGAAATCAAGACGCCTGTGATTCCCGTGATTCACAACGCCGATGTGGCCGCGCATAACGATCCAGCGGCCATCCGCGATGCGTTGGCCAGGCAGTTATACAGCCCGGTGCGCTGGGTCGAGACCATGCAGGCCTTTGCGGCGCAAGGCGTTACCCGAATTGCCGAGTGCGGCCCCGGTAAGGTGCTGACTGGCCTCAACAAACGGATACTGGCTGACGTGCCGACCCTTGCGCTGGCGGATGCCGCGGCACTGGTTGAACTGCGTGACATAAATACGTCACGCCTTAAAGGAGAAACAGATGGAAGCTAAGATCGCGCTGGTCACTGGCGCCAGTCGGGGGATCGGACAGGCCATCTTGCATGAGCTGGCTGGGCGCGGCGCGTATGTCATCGGCACAGCGACAAGCGAATTGGGTGCGGCAGCCATCGGCGCAGCACTGGCCGATGCCGGTTTGAAGGGCGAGGGCCGGTTGCTGAATGTCAATGATGCCGCCGCCTGCGACGCATTGGTCGACGGTATCGTCAAGACTCACGGCAAGCTCGACATTCTGGTCAATAACGCCGGCATCACTCGCGATACCCTGCTGATGCGGATGAAGGAGGATGACTGGGACGCCGTCATCCAGACCAACCTGACCTCGGTGTTTCGCCTATCCAAGGCGGCGATCAAGCCGATGATGAAGACCCGTAGCGGCCGCATCGTCAGCATCGCCTCGGTGGTGGGCGCCATGGGTAACCCTGGTCAGACCAACTATGCCGCCGCCAAGGCCGGTATGATCGGTTTCAGTAAGTCGCTGGCCAAGGAAGTCGGTAGCCGCGGCATTACCGTCAACTGCGTCGCGCCGGGTTTCATCGACACCGATATGACTCGCGCCCTGCCGGATGCCCAGCGTCAGGCGCTGTTGCAGCACATCCCGCTGGGGCGGCTGGGCAGCGTCAAGGACATCGCCCAGGCCGTGGCCTTCCTGGCCTCCGACCAGGCCAGCTATATCACTGGCGCCACGCTCCACGTCAATGGCGGTATGTATATGGATTAACGGGTTTTTTCGGCCGATTCACCGAATTGGCCGAATTTGCTAGAATGTCACGGTTTCTCAGCGGTTCCGATGCCTTTGAGGTATCCAGTATCGGAATCTTGTCCTTACCCTTTAGGGAGTTTTACATAAATGAGCGATATAGAACAACGTGTCAAGAAGATCGTAGCCGAGCAACTGGGCGCCAACGAGGCGGATGTCAAGCTGGAGTCCTCCTTTGTTAACGATCTGGGCGCTGACTCTCTTGATACGGTGGAATTGGTGATGGCCCTGGAAGAAGAATTCGAGTGCGAAATTCCGGACGAAGAGGCCGAGAAAATCACCACCGTTCAGCAAGCCATCGACTACGTCAACGCCCATCAGTCCTGAAATCAACCGCTTAGGAGTCCCATTGTCCAAGCGCAGAGTTGTTGTTACCGGCCTGGGGGTCATTTCTCCAGTCGGCAATTCCGTGGTTGATGCCTGGCAGAACCTGCTGGCCGGCCGTTCCGGCATCGTGCGTATCAGCAAGTTCGATGCGTCCGCCATGGCCTCCCAGATCGCCGGCGAGGTCCAGGGCTTCGATGTGGCCAAATATCTGTCGGCCAAGGAAGCCCGCCGCATGGGCCTCTTCATTCATTACGGCCTGGCGGCCGGGATCGATGCCATCAAGGATTCCGGGATTGAAGTGACCGATGCCAACCGCGAACGGATCGGGGTCAATATCGGCTCTGGCATCGGCGGCCTGCCGCTGATCGAGGAAACCCATTCGACCTACCTGGCCGATGGGCCACGGAAAATCTCGCCGTTCTTCATTCCCGGTTCCATCATCAACATGATCTCCGGCAACCTGTCGATCATGTTCGGTCTGCAAGGGCCTAATCTGGCGATGGTCACGGCCTGTAGCACCGGCACCCATGCCATCGGCGAATCCGCCCGGATGATCGAGTATGGCGATGCCGACATGATGGTGGCCGGCGGCGCCGAGGCGGCGGTTTGTCCGCTGGCGGTCGGCGGTTTCTCCTCGGCGCGCGCCTTGTCTACTCGTAACGACGATCCGGCCGCGGCCTGTCGGCCATGGGACAAGGATCGCGACGGTTTCGTGCTGGGCGAGGGCGCCGGCGTGCTGGTGCTGGAAGAATACGAGCATGCCAAGGCGCGCGGCGCTCGCATCTACTGCGAACTGGCCGGCTACGGCAAAGGCGCCGATGCCTATCACATGACCGCGCCCAAAGAAGACGGCTCCGGCGCTGCGCGCACCATAGTCAATGCGCTTCGCAATGCCGGCGTCAATCCCGATGCGGTGGACTACATCAATGCCCACGGCACCTCGACGCCGCTGGGCGACCTGGCCGAAACCAGGGCGGTCAAGTTGGCGCTGGGCGACCATGCCTACAAGACCATGGTCACGTCCACCAAGTCCATGACTGGCCACCTGCTAGGCGCGGCGGGGGGGGTGGAGGCGGTGTTCAGCGCCCTCGTTGTGGCCAACCAGGCCGTCCCGCCCACCATCAACCTGGCTGAACCGAGCGAGGGTTGTGACCTGGACTATGTGCCCAATACCGCACGTCAGGCCAGGATCGACGTGGCGGTATCCAACTCATTCGGCTTCGGCGGCACCAACGGCAGCATCGTGTTCCGCCGGGTTTGATTCGATGCCGGACCATCCCCGTCCGGCAGGTCTCTTTTTCGATCATGTCTGCCAGTGACCCGTTGGTGTTGATTAACGGTTCGCCGGAGGCATCGGTTTCGCCGCTGGACCGCAGCTTGGCCTTCGGCGACGGCGTCTTCCGTACCCTCAGAATGGTGGCCGGGCAACCCGTGTGGTGGCCGGATCATCTGGCCAAACTGGAAAACGATTGCCGCCGCCTGGGACTGGCCGCACCGGGTCGTGCGGACTGGGAACAAGACCTTGCTTGGTTAGGTGTGCGCCGGCCCGATGCGGTTCTGAAACTGATGGTCACGCGCGGCCCCGGTCCACGCGGTTATCGCCTTCCCGATATGCCGTTTCCAACCCGTATCGCCATCGCTACTAGGCTGCCCGATTTTCCCGATCCGGTCGCTGAGACCGGCGCGCGGCTGCGGGTTTGCGACCTGAGGCTGGGCCATCAGCCTCGTCTGGCCGGGATCAAACACCTCAACCGGCTGGAAAACGTGCTGGCTCGGATGGAGTGGGACGATCCCGCTATCGACGAGGGTTTGCTGCTGGATACGGAAGGCTCGGTGATCTCCGGGGTGATGAGTAATCTGTTCGTCCGTCATGGCGGTGTTTGGCAGACCCCGGCCATCGACCAATGCGGTGTCGCCGGAGTCACTCGCGGCCGGCTGCTGCGGCGACTGGATGCTAAAGAGGCTAAGATCGGCCTTGATGCCGTGCTGACGGCCGATACCGTGATGCTCAGCAATAGTCTGATTCGGCTTCGCTGGGTGCGCTCGTTGGGCGAGCGGCGTTGGCCCAGACCGCCGGATTTCGCTGCCATTCTGGAGAAACTGTGCTCAGAAGATTGAGTTTCCTATTGTTACTGGCGCTGGTCTTGGGCGTGGTCTGGCTGGGCTGGTATGGCAGTCGGCCGGTGACACCGGCACAGCTTCCTGTGGACTTTTCCATACTCTCGGGAAATTCGCTGAAGGCCGTGGCCCATAATCTGGAGGCCAAGGGCCTGATCGAACAGCCGCTGGCCTTCGTGGTCCTGGGGCGAATCCTCGGCCAGGCCAGCAAGATCAAGGCCGGCAGCTACCTGCTGGACAAGCCGCTAAGCCCCTATCGCTTGCTCGACAAGATCACCTCGGGCGAGACTAAACTGAGCAAACTGACCGTGGTGGAGGGCTGGACCTTCCGCCAGATGCGCGCCGAGCTGGATCGCCGCGCCGATGTCCACCATGACACCCAAGGCATGACCGACGCGGCCATACTCAAGGCCATCGCGCCCGGCGAAGCGCATCCAGAAGGCCTGTTCTTTCCCGATACCTACTATTTCGATGGCGGCGATAGCGATCTCAAGATTTATCGCCGCGCCTATGACCTGATGCAGAAACGCTTGGCGGCCGCGTGGCAGGGCAAGCGTGCCGGGCTACCCTATGAAAAGCCCTATCAGGCGCTGATTATGGCCTCCATCGTGGAAAGGGAAACCGGCGCGCCGGACGAACGGCCGCTGATCGCCGCCGTGTTCTTGAATCGGCTGCGTATCGACATGCCGTTGCAGACCGACCCGACGGTTATTTATGGTCTGGGCGAGCGTTACGACGGCAACATTCATAAATCGGACCTGGAAAACGATACGCCCTACAACACCTATACTCGTCATGGCCTGCCGCCGACGCCAATCGCGTTGCCGAGCGAGGAGGCCATCGCGGCGGTATTGCATCCGGCGGCCAGCAAGGCGCTGTACTTCGTCGCCAAGGGCGGCGGTCGGCACCAGTTCTCCAATACCCTGGACGAGCATAATCGTGCGGTCTATCGCTATCAGATAAAGGGCGGGGCATGAAGGGGCTGTTCATCACCCTGGAAGGGATCGACGGCGCCGGCAAGAGCAGCCATGTAGAATGGCTGGCCGAGTATTTCCGCAACCAGGGACGCTGCGTAGTCTTGACCCGCGAGCCCGGCGGCACGCCGGTCGGCGAGCAACTCCGGGAGATCGTGCTGCACGCGCCCATGGCCACCGAAACCGAGGCCCTAATCATGTTCGCCGCCCGGCGCGAGCACCTGGATGTGGTCATCCGGCCCGGCCTGGCGCGGGGCGATGTGGTCATCTCGGACCGCTTCACCGACGCCAGCTTTGCCTATCAGTGCGGTGGACGCGGGCTGTCTGAGGATAGGCTGGCGATCCTGGAGGCATGGGTCCATGGCGACCTGCAACCCGATCTGACCTTGTTGTTCGATGTGCCTAACGATGTGGCCCAGGCCCGCTTGAGTGCGGCGCGGGCGCCGGATCGCTTCGAACAGGAGAAACGGGATTTCCATGCCCGGGTCCGGGCGGCCTATCTGCGCCGGGCCGAGCGCTACCCGCATCGCATCCGGGTCATCGACGGCAGTCGGACACTCGATGCGGTTCGCGCCCAGTTGGCGACCATCCTGGAGACGTTGTGAACCTGCACCCCTGGAATCTGCCGATCTGGCAAGAGCTGACGCGGGATCGCGCCAAGCTGCCCCATGCCCTGTTGCTGCAAGGACCCAAGGGCGTCGGCAAGCGGGATTTCGCCTCGGCCCTGGCGCAATGGTTGCTATGCGAGGTGCCCGACGAGACCGGCGCCTGCGGTCGGTGCAAGTCCTGCGGCTGGTTTGAGCAGGGCGCCCATCCCGATTTTAGACGCTTGCAGCCAGCGTCCGATTCCAGGACGGATGATGATGGCGGCAAGAAGACCAGCAAGCTGATCGGTATCGGCGAGATCAGGGAGCTAGGTGACTTCATGGGGCTGGTTTCGCATCAGGGCGGCTGGCGGGTGGTGGTGATTCAGCCGGCCGAATCGTTGAATAAGGCGGCCGGAAACGCCCTGCTCAAGACCCTGGAGGAGCCGCCTGCCGGGGTGTTGTTGATCCTGGTCGCCGATCAGCCGCGCCGGCTGCTGGCCACGGTGCGTTCTCGGTGCCGGAAACTGGCGTTCGCCTTGCCTGGCCGCGATCAGGCGCGGATATGGCTGCTGGAGCAAGGCTTATCGCAAGCCGTAGCCGCGCTGGATGAGGTTGGCGGCGCGCCATTGCTGGCTGTTGACTGTTCCGAGCCGGAGCGACTGGCACGACGCCAGCGTTTTCTGACTACCTTGGTCGATACGAACGCCGTTTCATTATCGAAATTGGCCCAGGAATTTCAGCAACGTCTGGATGAAAGCTGGGGCTGGCTGTCGCGCTGGTTATTTGATCTATTGGCCATACAGGCCGCTGATGCTCCCCGCTATTTCCCCGAGCATACGGCGGTTCTGGAAAGGCTGGCTAGGCGGGCGCGGCCGGTTGCGTTGTGGCGCTTGCAGCAAGAATTACTGGCAGCGGGGCGCTGGCTAAAGCACCCGTTAAACGGCCAGTTGTTGCTAGAATCATGGCTGATAAGCTACCTTGAAGCGATGGAGATCGGGCATGGACGATAATGCGCTTGGCCAAATGGGCGGTCGCGCCGGGATGTTGTCGCTTGGTATTAAGGAAAAGACCGCGCTCTATGCGGCTTACATGCCATTTTTAAGACATGGCGGCCTGTTCATACCCACTGCCCGGCTGCATCAGATGGGCGATCAGGTTTACATGCTGCTTTCCTTGATGGATGACCCGACCAGGCGGCCCCTCTCTGGTCGGGTGGTCTGGATTACGCCCGCCGGCGCCCAGGGCAACCGGCAGCAGGGCATAGGCGTTCAGTTCGATGACAACGAGGCATCGACCATCGTCCGCACCAAGATCGAGAGCATTCTGGGTAACGCCATCAAGGCGACCCGCCCGACCCACACGATGTGATTTCCGGTGAGGAGTGAGGTGCGAGGATAAAAGCTCGCCCTCGACTCCTTTTCCCCCAACTACTCACCGAACCATGTTCATCGACTCCCACTGCCACATTAACTTTCCCGACTTCGACGAGGGGGTCGAACCGTTGTTGGCCCATATGCGGGCGGCCGAGGTCAGCCATGCGCTCTGTGTCTCAGTCAATCTGGAAAACCTGCCCAGCATCCTGACCCTGGCCGAGGCCCATGCCAATATTTACGCCTCGGTGGGGGTGCATCCCGACCATCAAAAAGCGGCCGAACCGGATGTGGCGACATTGGTGAAACTGGCTAGTCATCCCAAGGTCGTGGCGATCGGCGAGACCGGTCTGGATTATTTCCGCTTGGAGCGGGAAACGGTGGACTGGCAGCGCGAGCGCTTCCGGGTGCACATCCGGGCGGCGCGCGAGGCGGGCAAACCGCTCATCGTCCACACCCGGAATGCCGCCGAGGATACCCTGGCGATCATGCGCGAAGAGGGCGCCTCGGAGGCGGGTGGTGTCATGCACTGTTTCACTGAAAACTGGGTCATTGCCCAGGCCGCGCTGGAGATGGGGTTTTACCTCTCGTTTTCCGGTATCGTCACCTTCAAGAGCGCGGCCGATATTCAAGAGGTCGCGCGCAGGGTGCCGCTGGACCGGATGCTGATCGAGACCGATTCACCCTATCTGGCGCCGGTGCCCTATCGAGGCAAACGCAACGAGCCGGCCTATGTTCGTCAAGTTGGGGAATTTGTCGCCGGATTGCGCGGCTTGCGCCCGGAAGAATTAGGCGAAGCGACCAGCCGGAATTTCTTCCGGCTGTTCAATGATGATAATGCGCACTAAAGGTCAGACTAGGGCGGCTTCTTCCTCGAACACCAGCCTGACTTTTTCGTCAGCGTCGATATCGACCGTGACCTCGCCGCCCGCCGCCAGTCGACCGAACAGCAGTTCATCAGCTAGCGCCTTGCGGATCGTGTTCTGAATCAACCGAGCCATCGGTCGGGCACCCATTAGCGGGTCGAAGCCGTTCTTCGCCAGGTAGGCCTTCAGGGTATCGGTGAAATCGGCCTCTACTTTCTTGGCATGCAACTGTTCTTCCAGTTGCATCAGGAACTTGTCGACCACCTTGAGGATGACCTCCTGGTCGAGTGAGGCGAATGAAATGGTGGCATCCAGACGATTGCGGAATTCCGGCGTGAACAGGCGCTTGATGTCGGTCAGCTCATCGCCTTTCTTGTTCGCCAGGGTGAAGCCGATGCCGGTCTTGTTCAGCATCTCGGCGCCGGCGTTGGTCGTCATGACAATCACCACGTTGCGGAAGTCCGCCTTGCGGCCGTTGTTGTCGGTCAGCGTGCCGTGGTCCATGACCTGGAGCAGTACGTTGTAGATGTCCGGATGGGCCTTCTCGATCTCGTCCAGCAGTAGCACCGCGTAGGGGGTCTTGGTGATGGCTTCGGTCAGCAGGCCGCCCTGTTCGAAACCAACGTAGCCCGGCGGTGCGCCGATCAAGCGGGAGACGGCATGGCGCTCCATGTACTCGGACATATCGAAACGGATCAGTTCCACACCCAGGGTGTAGGCCAGTTGCCGAGCGACTTCGGTCTTGCCGACCCCAGTCGGGCCAGTGAACAGGAATGAGCCGATGGGTTTTTGCGGATCGCCCAGCCCTGAGCGAGACATTTTGATGGCGTCGGCCAGGGCCTCGATGGCCTTGTCCTGGCCGTAGACCACGGCCTTCAGATCGCGATCCAGGGTCCTGAGCGAATTGCGCTCGTCGACCGCAACGGTCCTGGCTGGGATACGGGCGATCTTGGCGATAATGTCCTCGATCTCCTTGTTGGTGATGACCTTTTTTTGCCGCGTTTTGGGCAGGATGCGTTGGGCTGCGCCGGCCTCGTCGATGACGTCGATCGCCTTGTCTGGCAGGTGTCGGTCGTTTATGTAGCGGGCCGAAAGCTCGGCCGCAGTGGCCAGTGCGGCATTGGTGTATTTGACCCCGTGATGCAATTCGAATCGGGACTTCAGACCGCGCAGTATGGCAACCGTTTCAGCGATGCTGGGCTCGGCTACGTCGATCTTCTGAAAGCGCCTGGATAGCGCATGGTCCTTTTCGAAAACACCGCGATACTCGTTATAAGTGGTGGCGCCGATGCAGCGCAACTGTCCGGACGAGAGGGTCGGTTTGAGCAGATTCGAGGCATCCAGCGTGCCGCCGGAAGCCGCGCCAGCGCCGATCAGAGTATGAATTTCGTCGATGAACAAAATGGCCTTCGGATTGGCCGCGAGTTGCTTGAGAACGGCCTTGAGGCGTTGCTCGAAGTCACCCCGATATTTTGTCCCGGCCAGCAATGCGCCCATGTCCAGGGCGTACACCGTGGCACCGGCCAGCACCTCGGGGATGTTGTTTTCCACTACCCGGCGGGCCAGCCCCTCGGCGATGGCGGTCTTGCCGACGCCCGCCTCGCCGACCAGTAGCGGGTTGTTCTTGCGCCGCCGGCACAGGGTCTGGATTACCCGCTCAAGCTCCCGCTCCCGGCCGATCAAGGGGTCGATGCGGCCGGCCAGTGCTTGGGCGTTGAGGTTGATGGTGTAGGTGTCGAGCGGGGAGGCATTGGCTGCCGCCTCATCGTCCTTTTCCTGATGCGCGCCATCGGCGGGGTTGCCGGGAACGTTTTCCTGCTGGGCCTTGGCGATGCCGTGGGCGATGTAATTGATCACGTCCAGGCGGGTTAATCCTTGCTGAGTGAGAAAATGCAAGGCATGGGAATCCTTTTCGCCGAACAGGGCGACCATGACGTTGGCGCCGTTGACCTCCTTCTTGCCGGAGGATTGGACATGCAATATCGCTCGTTGGATGACTCGCTGGAAGCCCAAAGTGGGCTGGGTATCCACCTCATCTGCGCCGGAGACAAGAGGCGTGTGCTGGTCGACAAACTCGCTGAGCTGCTGGCGCAGGACATCGACATCTGCGGCGCAGGCCCGAAGGACTTCAGCCGCCGACGGATTGTCCAGCATCGCCAGCAATAGGTGCTCGACCGTGATGAACTCATGACGCTTCTGCCGGGCGGCCATAAAGGCCATATGCAGCGTGACTTCCAATTCCTGGGCGATCATCAATTCTCCTCCATCACGCATTGCAGGGGATGCTGGTGTTCACGGGCGAATTCCATCACCCGATTTACCTTCGTTTCGGCAATATCGTGCGGATAAATGCCTGCTACTCCGGCGCCTTCATTATGGACCTTCAGCATTATGGCGATGGCCTTTTCCCGGCTCATGGCAAAAAAGCGTTCCAGTATGGCGACCACGAACTCCATAGGCGTGAAATCGTCGTTCAGCAACAGCACCTTATACATCGGCGGCGGCGCCGCAGCGGTCTTTCTTGGTTCCAGTAAAACCGCACCCTCTCGTCTAGTGGGCATCTCGAATCATGGCTAATATGGTTGTGGCTATTGTGCGTGCATAATTTTTTTTTTCAAGGTGGTTGACGGCCGCTTTAGTCACGGGTAAAAAAGCCCCGTTTGGAGCAGTTCGAGGCTTATTGCTTTAGCAAAGGTTAAGGGGTGTCGGCTTGGCCCAAACATATTATTTTTCACTTAGTGGAGTTTCGTATGGTCACTGGCACCGTTAAATGGTTCAACGATTCGAAGGGCTTCGGCTTCATCACCCCGGATGGCGGTGGCGAGGACGTATTTGCCCATTTCTCGGCAATCAACATGAAGGGCTTCAAGTCTCTGAAGGAAGGCCAGCGCGTCACCTTCGACGTGACTGACGGACCCAAGGGCAAGCAAGCCGCCAATATCCAGGCCGCCTGATTCACGGTCTCGCGGGCTGTAAGCGATTTGCAGCCTGTTATCTCACACTCCTGTGCTATACCAACAAGAAAGCGAATGCCACAGGAGTGTGAGATGTATTCGGAAGCCGATCCCCCCCCCGATAGCGGCGATTTGCCGCCAACCATAGAGCGCTTGCTGAACGGTTTATGGCAGCAGCGAGAGGAATTGGGCCTGCTCGCCGATGAGCTGTTGGATATTTTTAAACGCCATGGCCTGACACCGCCAGGGGACGAAGAAGGCCGCGTCTGATGGGGCGGGGCAGCGATTGATGAGTCGTGTCATCCTGTTCAACAAGCCCTATGGTGTGCTTTCTCAGTTCACGTCGGAACAGGGTCGCCTGGGATTGGCGGAGTATATCGACCTGCCGGGCTTCTACGCCGCCGGCCGGCTGGATGCGGATAGTGAGGGCCTGTTGGTCTTGACCGACGATGGCCGATTGCAGGATCGCTTGGCCCATCCCCGCTTTGCCAAGGAGAAGACCTACCTGGCCCAGGTCGAGGGCGAACCGAGTGACGAGGCGCTCGATGCCTTGCGCCACGGTATTGATCTGGGCGACTTCGTCACCCGTCCGGCGAAGGTGTGCCGCATCGCTGACCCAGCCGGTCTTTGGCCGCGCGATCCGCCCATACGATTCCGCAAGACACTCCCGACCAGTTGGCTGGAAATAACCATTACCGAGGGTAAAAACCGTCAGATTCGCCGCATGACCGCCAGAGTCGGCGCACCGACTCTGCGCCTGATTCGCTGGCGTAGTGGCGACTGGACCCTGGATGGCATCGAACCGGGCGATTGGCGTCTGGCTGAGGTTAGTCTTGAACGATCTTCGTTTCGACCTGCCCGGCGGCAATCTTCTCCCGCCACTGGTGGGCGCGGCGAATGATCGCGGTCTCATCGAGTGTGATGCAGCGACCATCCTTGACCACCCTCTCGCCGGCTACCCAGACATGGCGAATCTGCTCCCGGCCGGCGCTATAGACCAGTTGGGAGATCGGATCGTAGCAGGGTTGGGTAGCCGCGCCTGAGAGGTCTACCGCGACGATGTCTGCTTGTTTGCCCGGCGTTAGCGAGCCGATCTGGCCATCCAGACCTAGGGCCTTGGCGCCGTTCAGGGTGGCCATGGCCAAGGCGGCGTGAGCCGGCACGGTGTTGGCGCGACCGGATAGACCCTTGGCCAGAAGCGCGGCGAGGCGCATCTCTTCCCAGATATCCAGATGATTATTACTGGCGGCGCCATCGGTGCCGATGCCGATGTTAACCCCGGCTTCGAGCAGTTTCGTCGTGGGCGCGACCCCGGAACCCAGTTTCAGGTTTGAACTCGGGCAATGCGCTACATGGCAGCCTTGCTCCGCCAGCAGGACGATTTCTTCATCCAGTAGGTGTACCGCATGGACGCCGATGAACTGCGGCCCGAGCAACTCCAACAGGCGTAAACGCTCCAGCGGTCTGACCTTGAAGGTATCCAGGCTCTGGCGGATCTCGTCATCGGTTTCGTGGATGTGCATGTGGATAGGCAGATCCAGTTGCGCGGCGAAGGTCTGTACTTTCTCCAGCGTCTTGTTGGCGCAGGAGTAGGGTGCGTGCGGAGCGAGACAGAAGGACACCAGTGGCTGGCCTCGGTAGGTATCCCTGATCTCCATGCCTTTTTGCAGATAGCCATCCGGATCGGCCGCCCAGGCCGAGGCGAAGTCGATCACGATGATGCCCGATGCAACCCGCATCCTAGCTTCCAGCGCCGCCTCGATGGTGGCGTCCGGAAAGAAGTACATATCGTTGAAGCAGGTCACGCCGCCCTTCAACATCTCCAGACAGGCCAAACGGCTGCCATCCAGGGCGAACTCCGGCGACAGCCAGCGGCTTTCGGCCGGCCAGATACGCTCTTTCAGCCAAGTCATCAGCGGCAGGTCGTCGGCAAAGCCGCGCAGCAGGGTCATCGCAGCGTGGCCATGCAGGTTGATCAGCCCCGGCATCAAGGCATGGCCAGGAAGCCGTATCCGTTCCCGGAACAGATAGCGGGTGTCCGCCTCGTGACTGGGCAGGATGTCCTGAATCTTGCTGTCGCCGACGATCAGACTATGGCGCTCCAGTACTTTGCCCGCCGGTTCCACGGGCACGATCCAGTCGGCGTCGATACGAAGGTCTACTACGGTTTGGTTGTGCATGGCCGAATGCTATTCATGCCGACGCCTCAAGACAAGCGCAAAGCTCGGTCCGGTGAGGCTTTCGTGATAAAATTCACCTGTTTTTTAGACCGATAACGATATAAAACTCCGCCATGGAACAATTCGCCAAAGAGACGCTTCCCGTCAGCCTTGAAGAGGAGATGCGCCGCTCCTACCTCGACTACGCCATGAGCGTGATCGTGGGCCGCGCGCTGCCCGATGTGCGGGACGGTCTCAAGCCGGTGCATCGGCGGGCCCTGTTCGCCATGCACGAGTTGTCGAACGATTGGAACAAGGCCTATAAGAAGTCGGCCCGTATCGTCGGCGACGTGATCGGTAAGTACCATCCGCACGGTGACACGGCGGTCTACGACACCATTGTTCGCATGGCCCAGAATTTCTCCCTGCGTTACCCTCTGGTCGACGGTCAGGGCAACTTCGGCTCGGTCGACGGCGACAATGCAGCGGCCATGCGTTACACCGAAATCCGCATGGCCCGGATCGCCCACGAGCTACTGGCCGACATCGACAAGGAGACCGTCGACTTCGGCCCTAACTACGACGGTTCCGAAGATGAGCCGCTGATCCTGCCGGCCAAGATTCCCAACCTGTTGATCAACGGCTCGTCAGGCATCGCGGTAGGCATGGCGACCAACATCCCGCCGCACAACCTGAATGAGATCGTCGATGCCTGCCTGGCGGTGCTGGAGAGGCCCGAGATCACCATTGACGAACTGATCGCCATCGTCCCAGCACCCGACTTTCCGACTGCCGGCATCATTTACGGCGTCGATGGCGTGCGCGATGGCTACCGCACCGGCCGCGGCCGGGTGGTGATGCGGGCCAAGTGCCACTTCGAAGAGATTGACAAGTCGAACGGCCGCCAGGCCATCATCGTCGACGAGCTGCCCTACCAGGTGAACAAGGCCAACCTGTGCGCCAAGATCGGCGAGTTGGTACGCGAGAAGGCCATCGAAGGCATCTCCGAGATTCGCGACGAGTCGGACAAGTCCGGTATGCGCATGGTAGTCGAACTGAAGCGCGGCGAAATGCCGGAGGTGATCCTCAATAACCTGTACAAGCACACCCAGATGCAGGACACCTTCGGCATGAACATGGTGGCCCTGCTCGAAGGTCAGCCGCGTCTGTTGAACCTGAAGCAGATGTTGGAGGCATTCTTGCGCCACCGGCGCGAGGTGGTCACCCGGCGGACCAAGTTCGAGCTGAAGAAGGCGCGCGATCGCGGTCATGTCCTGGAAGGCCTGGCGGTGGCCCTGGCCAATGTCGACGAGATCATCGCCCTGATCAAGGCGGCGCCGACCCCGGCCGATGCCAAGGCCGGCCTGATAGGTCGGGTCTGGCACTCGACCCTGGTCGAGGAGATGCTCTCCCGCGCCGCTAGCGGTGAGGCCTATCGGCCGTTCGGCCTGGCGCCGGAATATGGCCTACACACGGATGGCTATCACCTATCCGATGTCCAGGCCCAGGCCATCCTGGACCTGCGCTTGCAGCGCCTGACCGGCCTTGAGCAGGATAAGGTGCTCTCCGAGTACCGAGAGGTCATGGACCGTATCACCGACCTGCTCGACATCCTGGATAAGCAGGAACGGGTGACCCTGATTATCACCGAGGAACTGACCGCGATCCGCAACCAGTTTGGCGACAAGCGCCGCAGCGAGATCGTCGAGAATGCCGCCGGTTTCAACCTGGAAGACCTCATTACGCCAGAAGACGTGATGGTGACCTTGTCCAATACCGGCTATATCAAGTCGCAACCGATCGACGAATACCGCACCCAGAAGCGCGGCGGCCGCGGCAAGCAGGCGGCGGCGACCAAGGAAGAGGACTTCATCGAGAGTCTATTCGTGGCCAACAGCCACGACTACATACTGTGCTTTACCGACCGTGGCCGGATGTTCTGGCTTAAGGTCTACGAAGTGCCGCAAGGCGGTCGCGTCAGCCGGGGCAAGCCCATCGTCAACCTGCTCAAGCTGGACGAAGGCGAGAAGGTCACGGCCATTCTGCCGGTCAAGGAGTTCGACGACCGACACTACATCTTCATGGCCACTGCCAATGGCACGGTCAAGAAGACCGCGCTTTCCGAGTTCTCCCGGCCGCGTTCCAACGGCATCATCGCCGTGCGCCTGGACGATGGCGATTACCTGATCGGCGTGGCCATCACCGATAGCCAGCATGACGTCATGCTGTTCACCGACGCGGGCAAGGCCAACCGCTTCGACGAGAATGACGTGCGACCTACTGGTCGCGATTCTCGAGGTGTGCGTGGTGTAAGACTGCCGGTACATGGCAAGGTGATCGCGCTATTGGTGGCCGAGAGCGAGGAACAGTCGGTGCTGACCGCGACCGAGAACGGTTATGGTAAGCGCACCCCGGTCGCCGAATACACCCGCCATAACCGCGGTGGCCAGGGTATGATCGCCATCCAGACTAGCGAGCGTAATGGCAAGGTGGTGGCGGCGACCTTGGTTGAGCCAAGCGATGAGATTATGCTTATCACCACTGGCGGCGTCTTGATCCGCACCCGGGTCAGCGAGATCCGCGAAATGGGCCGCACCACCCAAGGCGTCACCCTAATTAATCTGGACAAGGGCGAGCGGCTGTCTGGCCTGCAACGGGTGGCTGAGTCGGAAAGCGTGGATGAAGGCGAGGATGTGCCAAGCGAAGCGTAAGCGACTGGTCCGTGCCTGACAAAAAAACCGCCTCATGAGGCGGTTTTTTTGTTTTTACCCGTGATTCCCACGTAGGCGGGAATCCAGTTTGATAGGCCTACTTTACCCGGTTGCGATATTCGCCGGTCGCCGTATCGATTTCGATCTTGTCGCCGATTTCGACGAAGGCGGGCACCGCAATCGTATGGCTGGTGGGCTTGATCCGGGCCGGCTTCATGACCTTGCCGGAGGTGTCGCCCTTGACGGCCGGCTCGGTGTACTCGACCTCGCGCACGACGTAGGGCGGCATGTTCACGGTGATGGCCTTGCTGTCGTAAAACACCACCTCGCAAGGCATGGCGTCTTCCAGATAGTTCAGCATGTCGCCCAGGTTGTCGGCCTCGATCTCATACTGGTTGTATTCGCTATCCATGAACACATACATGGGATCGGCGAAGTAGGAGTAGGTGCATTCCTTGCGGTCCAGCGTGACGGTCTCGAACTTCTCGTCGGCCTTGTACACGGTCTCGGTGCCGGTGCCGGTGAGCAGATTCTTCATCTTCATCTTGACTACGGAGGCATTGCGGCCGGATTTGCTGAATTCGGCCTTTTGCACCACCTGCGGGTCGCTGCCCACCATGATGACGTTGCCGGCGCGGAGTTCCTGTGCGGTTTTCATAATCGTACTCTTGCTCTGAAAGAGGGCTATAAAAAGCCGCGAATTATAACTTTATTTTGCTTTTCCATTACAAAATTTTACTAGATTACCGGCCAGATCGCCTATGGCCTGGAGCCGTGTTAGCCAGCCAGTTGCGTGCTCGGTCAATCGGCCACGACGCGACCAGAATGCCGGCCAGGCCGCGCTGGCTTGACCGTCTTCGTTCCACGCCCGCCATAACTGGCGTAGCGCGCCAGCGCAGTCAGGTGCCATGCCCTGGCAATAAAGCGTCATGAAGGCCTCGATTTTGGCGCCATGGGCATTCTCCTTTTGCCGGTATGCCTGCCAGATAAGCGGTTTGCCGGCCCATTGCGCACGCACGAATGAGTCCTCGCCGCGCACGAAATTGCAGTCGCAGGCCCAGAGCAGGCGGTCATAGGCATCCTGGTCGAGCATGGCCAGGACTTGAACGGTCAAATTGCCATGGCTCAATATGGCGCCGACCTCCAGTCCAGTACGGCCAAAGAAACGGCCGATATCGCCCAATCCTTTGCCTACCGGGACCAGGCAGCGGATAGGCTCGCTGCCTTCGGCCCAGGATGACAGCAAGCCGTTGATGGCCTGGTTTTCATAGCTGAACAGGGAAATCCGCAGTTCCCCAACCTCAGCGGGCGGCACGCCTAGCGTGCGCCAAAAAGCGTCCTGTTCCTCACCGGAGACGAGGAATGCGTCGCGTTCCCGAAGCAAGTCCGCTTCCCTGAGCACGCCGCCCGTGCCCGGCACATAACCTGGCATAAAAAAGAATTTGGTCAATGGCAACCTGGGGTGAGGGGATGGCAGGCCGTGGCAGCCCGCTATCCAGTCCTCGGCGCTCAGATATTCCAGGTTGATCCAGACTGGCTTGACTGACCGCCTCGCCATAGCCTGTTCGAATTCAGCGGGAAGGTGGCAGGCCAGCGCCTCGATAACCACCGCGCCGGGTTCGGTATCGGGAAACGGGGTGCGCCAGCGGCGAATCTCGACGCCGGCAAATTGTTGAATATCCAGGTCGGGGCGAACTTCCGGACGGATGCGCTGGAAACTGACTAGATCGTCTACCCACAGACGAACCTGGAAGCCGTGTTCCCGGACCAGTTGTCGGGCCAGCCGCCAAGTAATGCCGATGTCACCGTAATTGTCGATGACCGTGCAGAAGAGGTCCCAGCGGTCTTGGCTCGCCAATGTTTAGCTTCAAGGATCGACCACGGTGACGACGGCGCTGGAGGTGCCGCCCAGGCCATCGCTGATGGTGTATGAGAAGGTGGTCAGCGAAAACGAGCTCGAATACGAGTAGAGCAACGAGCTGCCATTCTGGGTGACCGAGCCTTGACTGGGTTGACTAAAGGACACGATGCTGAGCGGATCGCCATCGGGGTCGTAATCGTTGGCCAGAACATTGAGAGGGTGGGTGCCAAGACCCAACACATAACGATCATCCATTGCGGTTGGCGCCCGATTGACAAAGGCCCGTTCCGTCGCGGTCGTGACCGTCTGGGTGACGACCCGGTAATAATCGACCGTGCGTTTGTGGGCAATGGTGTCGAACAGGCCGTGTTGTATCCAGGCCGGTTCCGGCTCGACAATCTCGCTCTGCCAGACTATCGCGGGTTCCTTGGCCGGCGGTTGAACGGCGGCTACATTCGTGTTCTCGGTGGCCGCTTGCCGTGTGGCTGGGACAGGAACCAGGACCTGTTCTTCCTTGGTTACATAGGTCAGGAATTCCAGATCGACGCGCCGGTTCTTGTAGCGGGTGGCGGGGGTGTTGGGATAGGCAGGGTCACGTTCGCCCTTGCCGACGGCGATGATGTCGCCTTGCGGAATATGGCCCTGATTGACCAGGTATTTCTTCACCGACTCGGCGCGCCGGGTCGAGAGCTTCATGTTGTAAGCCTCGGTGCCGATATTGCAGGTGTGGCCGGTCAGGGTGATCGGGTTGGCATAGCCTTGGTTGGAGAGGAGCCCAATGACCTTGTTCAATTCTTGATTGGCGGCCGAGTTCAAGGTTGCGCTGTCGAATTTGAAGAAGGTGTCGGCGGTCATCGAGGCCGTTGTTTTGACCAGACGTTTTTCGGTTTGCTCGGTTGGCGCCGCCGCCTCGACCGTTTTGGCTTGAGTGGCGCCGGCGGCTTGACTGGATGTCGTCGGAGTGCTGACTGGGGTGGCTGTTGCCTGCCGGGCTGGGGCACTCAGATGGGCGGGTGCAGGGTAAGTCAGCGGCGTGCGCGGTGCGTTGCCAAAGGCATAACGCAACATCAACCAACTACGCACGTCGTGCGCCCGGCCGGCCAGACCATTCTCGCTGGTCAGGGCTTCGGCCTTCAGGCTGATGCTCCAGGGCGAGGCCTGGAAGTATTTATCCGCGTTCAGCGACACGGTGGTTTGCTGGGCGCTGCCCTTGCCCCATTCGTAATCCGCGCCGATGCCGAGTTGCAGGCCATATTGCGATACATAGCGTCCGGCGCGGACGCCAGCGCCCCAGTCGAAGGGGTGCTCATAAGCGCTGATGGTGGTCAGATTGGTAGTGGTGTCGATGTATGGGCGGCCGCTGCTATCGTTGCCGTTGACCGTGGCGGTCGAGGTGAGGTACTGGGTGGCAAGCTGGCGGCTGCCAGTGAGGGCGTGGGATAAATAGCCGGCAAGCTGGCCCTTGCCGTTTTCCAGCCCAGCGCCCAGGGTGAGCTTGCGGTCGTCCATGGCGTTCTGATCGACAGCGCCGAATATCTTGCGAATGGCCTTGTTGGCATCGGGTTTGCCGTCGGCCATCGCTGGTATCCAGTTGTAGGACAGCTTCAGGCCGCCGCTGCCGTTGCCGGCCCATAGCTCGCCGACCGTGCCGGCCGTGGCGCCGCCGGAGAGCAGATATTTGACCTCGCCGGTGATATTTCCCGATTCGTCCACGCCTAATCCGACGAAACCACGGTCGTTACGGTAGGTGAGCGTGCCGCCGTTGTTGTCCTGGGCAAGCGCAGGAGTCGCGACCGAGAACAGGCAGGCGATCATGACGGTCAAGGGGAGCGGTTTATGGTGTACGGGTATGGAAATAGGGTTCATGGGTGAGCTTTCTGTAATGTAGGCCGCAAGCTTCATACTGGCAGGCGCTTAAGGTAGGGCGATTTTGTCGTCTTTGCTGTACTGGTAATCCTTGAACACATGTTCCGCGCTGAGCAGACGATAGCTGCCGTTCTCTTCTTTCCGGGATGTATCTTTCAGCCGGTAGGTGTAGTGCCCGCAGGTCCAGATGTCGAAGTTGCGCATGGTGGTACACAGGCAGGTCTTGTCCAGGACCTTGACCTTCTTCGACTCGGGATGGACCGCGACCTCGCGGTTATAGGCGTCGATATAGGCGCAGCGGCCGTTGGCGTCGAGCAGATAGCCGAATGATTCGCAATTGGGGTGGGTGCCGGCGCCAATGCCCGGGCTGCCCTTGATCATGCGCATGGGATAGCCCGTCGGGGAGATGCCATTGACCTCGATGTCGTCCTCACTGGCCTTGAAATACTCCTGCTTGACCAGGTCGGGCAGGCCGCATTCCTGGGTCACGGTGAAGCGGGTGGCGACCTGAACCGCCGCAGCGCCGTTTTCCAGAAAATGCACGGCATCCGTGCCGGTAAAAATGCCGCCAGCGGGGATAATCGGTATGTCGAGCTGCTCGGCCTTCAGCCAGGCGCTAATCTCGGCGACGATGGTGGCCAGGTCGTACTGCATCCAGTCGTCCAAGCCAAACCCCAGGTGGCCGCCGGCCAGCGGGCCTTCCACCACGACATAGTCGGGTAGGCGACTGGTGCGACTGCTTTTGCGTATAAAGAGTTGCAATGCCCGCAACGAGGACACGATGATACCGATCTTGGCATCCCGAAACCGGGGGTGATCCTCGATCAGTGCAAGGGAGCCGAGATGCAGTCCGGCCGCCAGGGTGATACCGTCGATGCCGGCATCCAGGGCTGCGCTCAACCTAGCCTTGATCGTCTCCCTGGGCGCATTCATGGTGAGCTTTTCCATGCAGTTGATAAAGACCATGCCTTCACCTTGCTTGGCCGCCATGGTTCGGCTCACGTGCAATCGTGTCGCTTCTTCAAGTTGGCCCAGATTGAACTTGACCTCGGACTTGTCGGAGTTGGGCACGTTGTACTTGTATTGCCTCAGCTTGTCCTTGACGAAGCTGGTTTGATAGCGACGATCCGATACCGTGGGCAGCATGGCGTCGGAAATGTGGCCTATGCCACCCAAGCGCGCCGCTTCCAGTGCTAACTCGGCGGTGGAAATATCGACGCCCATCCCGCCAATCATGATCGGTACCAGTTCTCGCTTGCCAAAGCGCAGGCGGAAGTCATCCATGCATTTCGTTGTCATTCAGATTCAGTGCGTTTATTTATTGGCCATGATCTTGGGCGCAAGGCGTCTAATGATACGGCTTCTCCCGCCATCGGTGGAGTAATTTCCGCGTCGATCGCCCGATGGATATCAAGCTGATAAGGCAAGGTACATTAGCCACGGGCATCCGCGTCATGGTATCTTTTTGACCTATTCAAGTCCCAATCCATCATGCCGCTCTCAGACGTAGTTCACACCTTTGGCCAATGGCTGCTCGCACGGTACGGCCAACGCGTCCACAAGATCGCGCTGGACGCCGGTTTTACCTGCCCGAACCGCGACGGCAGCAAAGGCGTTGGTGGCTGCACCTTCTGCAACAATGCCTCCTTCAGCCCTGGGGCGCGTCTGCATAAATCGCTCGATGAGCAGATGCAGTCCGGCAAGAAGGGCGTCGGGCGATGTACTGGCGCGGAGAAATACCTGGCCTATTTCCAGGCTTACACCAACACCTATGCCGATGTTGAGGAACTACGCAAGCTGTATGACCAGGCGCTGGCCTATCCGGGCGTCATCGGCCTGGCGGTCGGAACCCGGCCCGACTGCGTGCCGCCGGCGGTGCTGGACCTATTGGAAGGCTACCGTGACCGGGGCCATGAGGTCTGGCTTGAACTGGGCCTGCAATCGGCCTTCGACGAAAGCCTGGCCAGGGTGAACCGTGGCCACGGCTTCGCCGAATATGTCACCACCTGCCGGGCGGCCCGACAACGCGGGTTGCCGGTCTGCACTCACTTGATCTTGGGCCTGCCGGGCGAAACCGCTTGGCATGGCCGCGAAACCCTCAACCGCGTCCTGGACGTGGGCACGGATGGGCTGAAATTGCACCCGCTTCATGTCGTAAAGCACACCCTGTTGGCTCATCAGTGGCGCTTGGGCGAGTACAGCCCCATGGCCATGGACGACTACATTCGGCTGGCCGCCGACCTGATCGAGCGCACGCCGGAGTGCATCACATACCACCGGGTCACCGGCACAGCGCCCGCTGATGTCCTGCTCGCGCCCGCCTGGTGTCAACAGAAATGGGCGGTGCTGAACGGCATCGAAAACGAATTAAAACGGCGCAAGACCCGTCAGGGAAGCTGTGTTGGAACCATCAATCGGGACATCCGCTATGCAGTGTGAGTCGTTGTTGGAATTAATCTGCCCGGCGGGCAGCCTGCCCGCCTTGAAGGCCGCCATCGACCATGGCGCCGATGGCGTCTACCTGGGTCTCAAGGACAACACCAACGCCCGCAATTTCTCCGGCCTCAATTTTGACCAGAAGAGCCTGGCCGAGGGCATCCGTTATGCCAAGGCCAAAGGCCGCAAGGTGCTTATGGCGCTGAACACCTATCCCCAGCCAGCCACGCTGAACCGTTGGCACGCCGCCGTGGACAAGGCGGCGGAACTAGGTGTCGATGCCATCATCCTGGCCGATGCCGGACTCATGGGCTATGCCTGCAAGACCCATCCCGACCTGCGTTTGCATCTTTCGGTGCAGGGTTCGGCGAGCAATTATGAGGCGATCAACTTCTATCGGGAGCGCTTCGGTATCCGCCGCGCCGTGCTGCCTCGGGTGCTGTCCCTGGCCCAGGTAGAAAACGTGCTGGCCAATACCGAGGTCGAGATCGAGCTATTCGGTTTTGGCGGCTTATGCGTCATGGTCGAGGGCCGCTGTCTGCTGTCGTCCTATGCCTGCGGCGACTCGCCCAATACCTTCGGCGCCTGTTCGCCGGGCCATGCGGTGCGCTGGGAACAAACAGCCAAGGGCATGGAGACCCGGCTCAACGGCATTCTCATCGACCGCTACGCCGACAACGAAAAGGCCGGTTACCCGACACTATGCAAAGGCCGCTTCGAGGTCCAGGGTGAGACCTATTACGCCCTGGAAGAACCTACCAGCCTCAATACCCTGGAGATGCTGCCAGAGATGCGGCGTCTCGGTATAGCGGCAATCAAGATCGAAGGCCGTCAACGCAGTCCGGCCTATGTCGCCCAGGTAACAGAGGTCTGGCGAGCCGCTATCGATTTGGTCAAAACGGCGCCGGATACCTTTCAAAGCCATCCGGCCTGGACGGCCCAACTAGACAAGGT